>ENA-OQLB01000271-OQLB01000271.1-human-gut-metagenome-genome-assembly--contig:-NODE-271-length-31036-cov-4.517519_pt1 | contig 31036 bp, 32 predicted proteins | sample MGYA00242656_ERZ504813 | MGnify/ENA primary metagenome ERZ504813 (study PRJEB26092, sample SAMD00036388) | human gut metagenome | host: Homo sapiens | study: EMG produced TPA metagenomics assembly of... | reverse complement strand
TCACAAAAATTGAAATTTACTAAGAAAAAGTTGAATTCGATTTCAAGTAGAAAAAAGGTCGAATACTTTTTCTGTAAAAAATAGTTCTATTTCATTACAATAAGACATACATTAGGTAATGACTTAAAATACCAGCCAGAGGAAGGGAGAATTATAAATTATGTCAGATAAGATTATTGAAAACAACCAGGTGACAGTTATTGGAGAGGTGGTATCAGAGTTTACATACAGCCATGAGGTCTTTGGAGAAGGTTTCTATATGGTAGAACTTCTTGTAAAGCGGTTAAGTAACTCTTGTGACCGGATTCCGGTCATGATATCAGAACGTCTCATTGACGTAACACAGGATTGCCGTGGAGAATATTTAATGGTGTCTGGTCAGTTCAGATCCTATAATCGTCATGAGGAGACAAAAAACAGACTGGTTCTTTCTGTGTTTGCGAGAGAAATAGAATTTATTGAGGAAGAACCGGATGGAGCAAGAACAAATCATATACTTCTCGAAGGATATATGTGTAAGCGTCCGGTCTACAGAAAAACACCTCTTGGAAGAGAAATTGCAGATATTCTGCTGGCAGTGAACAGACCGTATGGAAAATCTGATTATATTCCATGTATCTGCTGGGGGAGAAATGCAAGATATGCTTCAAACTTTGATGTAGGGGAACATGTCAGAATATTCGGAAGAATCCAAAGCAGAGAGTATGTGAAGAAATTGTCAGAGACACAAACAGAGACAAGAATCGCATATGAGGTCTCCGTCAGTAAACTGGAGTGTGTGGAAGAATTCTAAGGTGGATTGTTTCATTATTTAAAACTTTGTGAAAAGGATATCATATATTGAGATAACAACTCAAATGTGATATTCTTTTTTATATGATATTTCGGAAAATAAGAGTGTAATGAAAGAAAAAACAGGTAATGCTGATAGACAGTAGTTCTGAAAAATCATGGAATACTTGAGGTTTCATACAGGAGGAAGATACAGATGGTTAAGATATTAATGCACGGATGCAATGGAAAAATGGGACGCATGATACAGAAATTGTGAAGAATGAAGAAGATGCAGTGATTGCGGCAGGCGTCGACAAGTTCACAGGAATTCCAAATGATTATCCGGTATTTGAGGAGATTACACAGTGTGATGTGGATGTAGATGTAGTGATTGATTTTTCCAATGCGGGAGCAGTGGATGAATTGTTAGATTACTGTGTGAAGAAGAGTCTTCCGGTTGTTCTTTGTACAACAGGGCTTTCAGACGAACAGTTAAAGAAGGTAGATGAGTGTTCTGAGAAGATTGCAGTTCTTAAGTCTGCAAATATGTCAATGGGAATCAACCTGTTACTGAAACTTTTGAAAGATGCTGCCAAAGTACTTGCACCGGCAGGCTATGATATTGAACTTGTTGAGAAACACCATAATCAGAAGCTGGATGCGCCAAGCGGAACGGCACTTGCATTGGCAGACTCTATTAATGAAGCAATGGGAAATGAATACGAGTATGTGTATGACAGAAGTCAGGTGAGAAAGAAGCGAGACGCAAAGGAAATTGGTATTTCAGCAGTTCGTGCAGGAACAATCGTAGGAGAACATGAGGTGATTTTTGCAGGAACAGATGAAGTGATTGAATTTAAACATACTGCATATTCAAGAAGCGTATTTGCCAAAGGTGCAGTTGAGGCAGGAAAGTTCCTTGCGGGACAGCCAGCCGGCATGTATGACATGGGAGATGTGATTCAGTTTTAGTACTGGATGAATAATAGCCGGTAAACCGGCGGGAACAAGATCCGGTAAATAGATCCGGTAAAGGGAAGAATTTGGGTCTGGAGGAGATTGTATATGGAAAATATGGAAAACCGTTATTTAGACAGGTTGTCGGATCTTTATCCGACAATTGCAGCTGCATCTACGGAGATTATTAATCTGCAGGCAATTTTGAACCTTCCGAAGGGGACAGAACATTTTCTGACGGATGTACATGGAGAAGATGAAGCTTTTTCTCATGTTCTAAGGAATGGATCTGGTGCCGTGAGAAGCAAGATTGAAGATGTTTTTGGTAATACAATGAGTGTAAAGGACAAAAAAGCACTGGCAACATTGATTTACTATCCGAAAGCGAAGATGGAACAGGTGAAGCGGACGGAGTCGAATATGGATGACTGGTATCGAGTGAATCTGTATCGTCTGATAGAAGTAAGTAAGCGTGCAGCAAGTAAATATACAAGATCTAAAGTGAGAAAATCACTGCCGAAGGATTTCTCTTATGTGATCGAAGAATTGATTACCGAGAAAGCGGAAGTCAGTGACAAAGAGTCCTATTATAATGAAATTATTTCTACAATCATCAGGATCGGACGGGCAGAAGAATTTATTGCAGCAATTTCAGAACTGATCCAGCGTCTGGTTGTGGATCATCTGCATATTGTCGGTGATATTTATGACAGAGGACCGGGACCGCATCTTATTATGGATAAGCTGCTGAAATATCATTCTGTTGATATTCAGTGGGGAAACCATGATGTTGTATGGATGGGAGCAGCGGCAGGACAGTTGGGCTGCATTGCAAATGTGATCCGTATCTGCGCCAGATATGGAAACCTGGATATTATAGAAGACGGTTATGGTATCAACCTGCTTCCACTGGCTACATTTGCTATGAGGATGTACAAGGATGATCCATGCACCTGTTTTAAATTGAAAGGTACTGACAGACCGGAATCTGATGAGATGCAGATGAATCTGAGAATACATAAAGCGATTTCAATTATCCAGTTTAAAGTAGAAGGTCAGATTATAGAGAGGCAGAAGGATTCCATCTGGAGAATCGTGCGTTACTGCATAAGATTGATTATCAGAAAGGTACGATTAATCTGGAAGGAAAAGAATATAAGCTTCTGGATACAAATTTCCCGACAATAGATCCAAAGAACCCATATAAACTGACTTCTGAAGAGGAAGAAATTATGGATCGTCTGGTGCATGCTTTTGTGGGATGTGAAAAATTACAGGAACATATGCGTTTCCTTCTTGCGAAAGGTGGTTTGTATAAGGTATATAACAATAATCTGTTGTATCATGGATGTGTACCGTTAGATGCGAAGGGGAACCTGAAAGAAGTAGAAATTTTCGGAAAGAAATATCGTGGAAAGGCCTTGTATGATGTGTTGGAAAGTTATGTGAGAAAAGGATTTTTTGCATTGGATCCAAAGGAGCGGGAAGATGGAAAAGATACAATGTGGTATATCTGGCTACATCCGGACTCACCGTTATTTGGAAAGAATAAGATGGCGACCTTTGAAAGATATTTCCTTGCAGAGAAGGAAACACATATAGAAAAGAAAAATCCATACTATGCTCTGCTTGAAAATGAGACAGTTGTGGATAATATCATGATAGAATTTGGATTGGATCCAAAAGAGGATACACACATTGTAAATGGTCATGTGCCGGTTAAGAGAAAAGATGGCGAGAGTCCGATCAAGTGTAATGGTAAAGTAATGGTTATTGATGGGGGATTTTCAAGAGCATATCAGAAAGAAACCGGAATTGCAGGATACACGCTGGTTTATAATTCGTATGGATTACTTTTGGTAGCACATGAACCATTTGAGTCTACAGAAGCAGCAATTAAGAAGGAAAATGACATTCATTCAGAGACGGTAGTAGTGACCAGAGTGAACGAGAGACGTCTTGTTGGTGACACCGACGCTGGAAGGAAATTAAAAGAACAGATTAAAGATCTTGAATGGCTGCTGGCGTCGTACAGAAATGGTCAGATTATAGAAAAACTGTAAATAATTGTTTATGCTGATTATAGAGACGTAGAAAAACATATTTAGGACTGAAGATAGAAAGGATTACTAGAATGGAAAAAGACTTAAATCTTCCGGAAGGAACAGAAGTAACAGAACCGCTGAAAATCTATCTGAATGAGATTGGACAGATCCCTTTGCTGTCAGAAGAAGAGGAAAGGGACCTTGGGTGTAAAAGTGCTTCAGGAGATGAGGATGCAAGGAGAAAGCTGGAAGAGGGGAATCTACGCCTAGTGGTATCTCTCGCAAAACATTATACTGGAAGAGGGATTACACTCATGGATCTGATCCAGGAGGGAAATATTGGTCTCATGCATGCAGCAGAGAAATATGATTATACAAAGGAAAATCGATTTTCCACATATGCATCCTGGTGGATCAAAGAAGCAATGCAGCGGGCAATCGATCAGCAGTCACGAGAAATCCGTGTGCCGGTTCATGTTGCAGAGAATATGAAGAAAGTACAGAAAATTTCAAAAGATCTTCAGCAGAAATTTGGAAGAGAGGCTACACCGGAAGAGATAGCAGCAGAGATGAAGGATAAATCACCGGAATTTGTAAAAGAGATTTTGTCATATCTTCAGAATCCGGTTTCACTGGAAACTCCGGTAGGAGAAGATGGGGAGAATAATCTTGGTGACATGGTTGAAGATAAGGATGCAACGACACCGGAAGATGCTATGAATCAGCTTGTGCAAAAAGAAGAAGTACAGGAATTGTTAAGAGTCTCTTAATGACAGAGAACGTCAGGTGATCCGCTGAGATTGGTCTGGAGAATGGAAAACACATACAGTTGGAAGAAATCGGTGATGAACTGAATGTGACAAGAGAACGCGTACGTCAGATTGAAGCCAGAGCGATGGAGAAACTTCGCAGCAAAGCGACAAAACTGTAAAAAATTTTTTTTGAATAAATATTGAAAAATTGCAGATAGTAAAGACACAATATTTATTTGAAAGGAAGACGAAAAATGATGAGAATAAGAAAATTGCTTGTCTGTGTGATGTGCGTACTGATGCTTTGCAGTCTCGCTGGTTGTGGAAACAACACAGGAACAGCGAATGACAATCTCAATGATGCGACATCCGGTGAAAACTATGATGGAAGTGGAGAAAATGGTAATAATACCGGAAATAATGCGGGAGACCAGAATGGAGATAGTATCCTAGATGACGCGGTTGACGATGTAACGGATGGCGTGGATGATGTTACAGACGATATCACAAATGGTGTCGATGATGTAGCCGATGATCTGACGCAGGAGAATGGGCGTGCAGAACAAGATGCAGAATAACGAGTGATCAATATGCCGTAGGCCGGAAACGGAACTGCGGCATTTTTCTAAAAGAAGGAGAGACAGGATGAGATTCAGACCATGTATTGATATACATAATGGAAAAGTGAAACAGATTGTGGGCGGAAGCCTGAAAGATGAAGGAAATCAGGCCAGCACAAACTTACGTCAGAACTGGATGCAGCATGGTATGCAAGACAGTATCAGAAAGATCACCTGAAAGGCGGCCATATAATTCTTTTAAATCCAGTTGGATCAGAATACTACGAGGCGACGAAAAAGCAGGCGATGGGAGCTCTGGCGGCATACCCGGGTGGAATGCAGATCGGTGGAGGGATTACAGCTGAAAATGCAAAAGAGTACCTGGACGCCGGAGCAAGTCATGTGATCGTGACTTCTTATGTGTTTCAAGACGGGATTTTTCATGAAGAGAGACTGCAGAAATTAGTAAATGCAGTTGGCAAAGAACATGTGGTTTTAGATCTTAGCTGCAGAAGAAAAGATGGTAAATTTTACGTGGTTACTGACCGCTGGCAGAAGTTCACAGAACTTGCATTATCACACAAGGTGTTAAATGAGCTTTCAAAATATTGTGATGAATTCCTGATCCATGGTGTAGATGTGGAGGGGAAAGGTGCCGGAATGGAAACAGAATTAGTAAGGATGCTTGGGAGCTGGGACGGAATCCCAATCACTTATGCCGGTGGAATCGGATCAATGGAAGATCTGGAGAGATTTCGAAAAGAGAGCGGCGGAAAAGTAGACTTTACAATCGGAAGCGCTCTTGATCTGTTTGGAGGGAAAATTCCATATGCAGAAGTTTGTAGTTACTGTTCACTCCCGTGTTAATCACTCCGCTTGTAACTCCGCAGAATGTTAACACTCTATGAAGTTGTTGAATTCAAGAGCGGATAGTGATAGAATGTAGAACAGAGTGGAATTTCAGACCAAAATCAAAATTCAGAGAAGGAGTAATTGCGGAAATATGAATATTATAGAAAAGATTTTCGGAACTCACAGTGAGAACGAGCTGAAACGAATTTATCCGATCGTAGACCGCATCGAGCACTGGAGCCGGAGATGGAGGCGCTTTCAGACGAAGAACTTCGAGGAAAGACAAAAGAATTTAAAGAACGACTGAAAGAGGGAGAGACTCTGGATGATATCCTTCCGGAAGCATATGCTGTAGTAAGAGAAGGTGCTTACAGAAGTCTTGGAATGCGCCATTATAGAGTACAGTTGATTGGTGGTATTATCCTGCATCAGGGACGTATCGCAGAGATGAGAACTGGTGAAGGTAAGACTCTTGTGTCCACACTTCCGGCATATTTGAATGCCTTGGACGGAAAAGGTGTTCACATCGTCACAGTTAATGACTATCTGGCGAAGCGTGATGCTGAGTGGATGGGAAAAGTACATGAGTTTTTAGGACTCAAAGTCGGTGTTGTTCTCAATGAGATGAACAATGACGAGAGACGAGAGGCTTATAATTGCGATATTACTTATGTAACGAATAATGAACTTGGATTTGATTATCTGAGAGATAACATGGTTATCTATAAAGAACAGCTGGTTCAGAGAGGATTGCATTATGCAGTTATCGATGAGGTCGATTCCGTTTTGATCGATGAGGCCAGAACACCTTTGATCATTTCCGGACAGAGTGGAAAGTCTACAGCTCTGTATGAAGCCTGCGATGTTCTTGCAAAACAGCTGGAACGAGGTGAGGCAAGCGGTGAATTTTCCAAGATGAATGCCATCATGGGAGAAGAAATCGAAGAGACGGGTGATTTCATTGTTGATGAGAAAGAGAAGACAGTTAACCTGACAGAAGATGGTGTGAAGAAAGTAGAGAAGTTCTTCCACATCGAAAACCTTGCTGATCCGGAGAATCTGGAAATCCAGCATAATATTATCCTTGCACTCAGAGCACACAATCTGATGTTCCGTGATCAGGATTATGTTGTAACTCCGGATGGTGAAGTTATGATCGTCGATGAGTTTACAGGACGTATCATGCCGGGGCGTCGTTACTCTGATGGTCTGCATCAGGCAATCGAGGCAAAGGAACATGTGAAGGTAAGAAGAGAGAGTAAGACTCTGGCAACAATCACATTCCAGAACCTGTTTAATAAGTATGACAAGAAGAGTGGTATGACAGGTACTGCGATCACAGAGGAGAAAGAGTTCCGTGATATTTATGGAATGGACGTTGTTGAAATTCCGACAAACAAGCCGGTACAGAGAGTGGATCTAGAGGATGCTGTTTATAAGACAAAGAAAGAAAAATACGAAGCAGTTGTAGAAGCTGTTAAAGAAGCGCATGCAACAGGACAGCCGGTGCTGGTAGGTACAATTACAATTGAAGTATCCGAACTTCTCAGCAAGATGCTGAAGAAAGAGGGAATCAAGCATAATGTACTGAATGCAAAATATCATGAGCAGGAGGCTGCAATCGTAGCTGATGCCGGACTTCATGGAGCGGTAACGATCGCAACCAATATGGCTGGCCGTGGTACTGATATCAAGCTGGATGATGATGCGCGTGCGGCAGGCGGTCTGAAAATTATCGGTACAGAGAGACATGAATCCCGTCGTATTGATAATCAGCTGCGTGGACGTTCCGGACGTCAGGGAGATCCAGGAGAGTCCAGATTCTACATTTCTCTGGAAGATGATCTGATGCGACTGTTCGGTTCAGAAAGACTGATGGGAATTTTCAATACACTTGGTGTAGAAGACGGTGAGCAGATTGAACATAAGATGCTTTCAAGTGCAATTGAGAAAGCACAGAAGAAGATTGAGAGCAATAACTTTGGTATTCGTAAGAATCTGTTGGAGTACGATCAGGTAATGAACGAGCAGAGAGAGATTATTTACGAAGAGAGACGCCGTGTTCTTGATGGAGAAAGCATGCGTGATACAATCTACAGCATGATTACAGAATATGTGGAAAATATGACAGATCGTTTCGCTTCTACAGAGGCAGATCCGGAAGAGTGGGATATCAAAGGATTGGATGTGAATCTTCACAATGTGATTCCACAGCTTCAGCTCCCATCTGAGAAGGAATGCCAGAGTATGAGTCAGAAGGAGTTAAAGCATCTTCTGAAAGAACGTGGAGTGAAGGCTTATGAGAACAAAGAAGCAGAGTTCCCGGAGGCAGAGCAGCTTCGTGAAGTCGAGCGTGTTGTACTTCTGAAAGTGATTGATGCAAGATGGATGGATCATATCGATGATATGGATCAGCTGCGTCAGGGAATCGGTCTTCAGGCTTATGGGCAGAGAGATCCACTGGTAGAGTACAAGATGACAGGATATGAGATGTTCGGTGAAATGACAAATGCAATCGCTGAGAACACGATCCGTACATTATTCCACATTAAGGTTGAGCAGAAAGTGGAGAGAGAAGAGGTTGCAAAAGTAACCGGAACAAACAAAGATGACAGCGCAGTCCGTGCACCGAAAAAGCGCGAGGAGAAGAAGATTTATCCAAACGATCCATGCCCGTGCGGAAGTGGAAAGAAGTACAAACAGTGCTGTGGAAGAAAAATCAAATAAGCTGAACAGTTACAAGAATTTAAAGTATATATATGAAAGAGGTGATTAAGGTGGTTTTACTGGATGAACTGAAGTCAAGACTGACTGCATATGAAGAACCGCTGAAAGATTTGAGGGATTCACTTTGACCTCGCTTCAAAGAAGCTTAGGATCGAAGAATTAGAAAAGAGACTGGAGGAACCGGGATTCTGGGATGACCCGGAGATTTCCCAGCATGTAATGAAAGAATTGAAAGGTCTTCAGGATTCTGTAAAAGAGATTGAGAAATTATTTACAGACTATGAAGACATGCTTCTTCTGATTGAAATGAGTGAAGGAGAAGACGAGGAGCAGGAAGCCGCAGAAGAGATTGAAGAGGAACTTGGAACATTTGAGGAAGTCTTTGAGAAACTGCGAATCAGCACACTTCTGATCGGACCGTATGATGCGGATAATGCAATTGTGACACTTCACGCAGGTGCGGGCGGTACAGAGGCAATGGACTGGACAAGTATGCTCTATCGTATGTACAGCCGCTGGGCTGAAAAGAGAGGATATGAAGTCGAGGTGCTGGACTATCTGGAAGGAGATGTAGCAGGTATCAAGGGAGTTACTTTTGAGGTTAAAGGAGAAAATGCTTATGGTTATCTCCGTTCCGAGAAAGGTGTACATCGTCTGGTACGTATTTCTCCATTTAATGCAAATGGAAAGCGACAGACATCATTTGCATCCTGTGATGTAATTCCGGATATTGAAGAAGATATCGATATCGAGATCAACGACGATGATATCCGTGTCGATACTTATCGTTCCAGTGGTGCCGGCGGACAGCATATCAATAAGACGTCATCTGCAATCCGAATCACACATCTTCCGACAGGAATTGTGGTTCAGTGTCAGAATGAACGTTCCCAGCACATGAATAAAGATAAGGCAATGCAGATGTTGAAATCAAAACTGTATGTACTCAAACAGCAGGAACAGGCAGAGAAGATGTCAGACATCCGCGGAGAGGTTAGAGATATTAATTTCGGAAATCAGATCCGTTCTTATGTCATGCAGCCATATACACTTGTCAAGGATCATAGAACAAACGCAGAAATCAGCAATGTAGGTGCAGTAATGGATGGAAATATTGATCCTTTTATTAATGCATATTTGAGCATGGATGCAGAAGCACAGAAAGGAAAGAAAGCAGAATGATAAATGTAGCAGTAATGGGATACGGTACAGTAGGATCAGGAGTTGTAGAGGTCCTCAGAACCAATGGTGAACTCATCAATGAAAGAGCTCAGGATGTGATAAATGTAAAATACGTTCTGGATCTCAGAGATTTTCCGGGTGATCCGGTAGAAGAGATTCTAACACATGATTTCGAGACAATCGTAAATGATGCAGAAGTAGACATTGTTGTTGAGACAATGGGAGGTGTAGAGCCTGCTTATACATTTGTAAAACGTTGTCTGGAAGCAGGTAAGAACGTTGCTACATCCAACAAAGCTCTGGTAGCAAAACATGGAGCAGAACTTCTTGCAATCGCTCGCGACAGAAGTATCAATTTCATGTTTGAAGCAAGCGTTGGTGGTGGTATCCCAATCATTCGTGCACTGAATTCCTCTCTGACAGCAGATAGAATCGACGAAGTGACGGGAATCCTGAATGGAACAACAAACTATATGCTGACAAAGATGTTCTTTGAGAGTGCTGATTATGATGAGGTGCTCAAAGAGGCGCAGGAGAAAGGATACGCGGAGCGTAATCCGGAAGCAGATGTCGAGGGACATGATGCGTGTAGAAAGATTGCGATTCTGACATCTCTGATCGCAGGACAACATGTGGATTTTGAGACAATCCATACAGAAGGAATCACAAAGATCACAACAGAAGATATGAAGTATGCCAAGACGATGGATATGGCAATCAAGCTGCTTGCATCCAGTAAAAGAGAAGGGGAATCTTTCTCTGCAATTGTTGCACCGATGCTTCTTTCCAAGAATCATCCGCTGTGTAATGTGAATGATGTATTTAATGCAATTTTTGTTCGTGGAAATATGCTTGGTGATGCAATGTTCTACGGAAGCGGAGCAGGTAGCTTCCGACAGCGAGTGCTGTAGTTGCAGATGTTGTAGATGCTGCAAAGCACCTTCACAGAACTGTTGTAACAAGATGGGAGAGTAACACACTCGAACTTGTTCCGAATGCGGATGCGAAGAGAAGATTTTTTCGTCAGAATTCATGGAGAAGAATCTGTACTCAAATCCCGTGTGGACGAAGTGTTCGGACAAGTTGAATTTGTCAAAGCAGATGATGTCGAGGGAGAATTCGCTGTTATCACAGGCGAGATGACCGAGGCGGAGTATGCACAGAAGCAGAAGAGATGCCGGAAGTTGTGAAGATGATCCGTATGGCAGATTAATTTGTATTTGCTTCATTGGATTCTGAAAGTATAATAGAAAGAGCCAGAGCAGGTACCACACATGGTAACTGTCCTGGCTCTTATGTTACATACGGCTCAGTGTACTGTTATGGTACGCAGAACTAAAGGTAACGTCCTCTCCCAGCCATTGAGGTGCGGGATAGGTGTTAGCTGTTTCTTCGTCCGGAAATTCAATTTCGGCGAGAATTAGTGGAGCAAGGTCATCATGGAAGATATCTAATTCAAGAAAAAGCGGAGTGGAACAGAAGTCTGCGTTTTCCGGGCAGACACAACTCATAGGAATGACATAGCGTGTTTTATGAATGATGCGTCCGTCGACTTTTTCTTTTAGATGCTCATAACTTTCTTTGGTAAGAGGAAGGTTATATTCTTCACGGGTCATAAGCCCTTTGGATTTGTAGGTGAGAACATAATCGTCATCCTCTCTGCGTATCCTTACGACAGGAGCAGTGCACAAATAGCCTTGTTCCAGTTCTTTGTGCGGATGATTGAAAGGAGAAAATGGAAGCTCCTCAAGTTTTTGTATTAAAAATTTGCGTTCTATTTCCATAACTAAATATTCCTCCGGGTGTTGATTAGTTATACTATAATAATATGAAGTGAGTGTCAAAAGTAAGTTTTGCCACTCACTGATGTAACCGGATTGCTCCATTTTGTGCGAGTACAAACGCAATTTATACTTTTGACACTTACATCATAATACGTGAAATATAAAAAGGCAATGGTGAGATGAGTACTATCTTGACTTGACGAACGACTTATCCACGCAGTAAAATGAAATCATTGTTGAGATATCATCGGAAAGCGAGGAAGTATTGGATGAAGAGAGTAGTTGTATTTTAGCAGACGGTTTTGAAGAAGTAGAAGGTTTAACTGTAGTGGATCTTTTGAGAAGAGCAGGAGCGGTTGTAGAGACAGTTTCTGTTATGGGAAAACTGCAGATTGACGGAGCACATGGAATACAGGTGGAAGCGGATGAATTGTTTGAGAAAGCATTTTTTGATGATGCAGAACTTCTTGTACTTCCGGGAGGTATGCCGGGAACACTGCATCTGAAAGAGCATAAAGGATTGGCAGATCTGCTTTGTGAATTCAACGAAAATGGAAGAAAAATTGCAGCAATCTGTGCTGCTCCGACAGTATTCGGAGCACTTGGATTGTTGAAAGAGAAAGCAGCGTGCTGTTATCCGGGGATGGAAGAACAGCTGAATTGTAAAGAAGCAAAGTTCTGTTCCTTTGTCACAGATGGAAATATTACAACAAGCCGTGGTGTGGGAACAGCGATACCATTTGCACTGGAACTGATCCGTCAGCTTTTTGGCAATGAAAAAGCTTCTGAAATAGCAGAATCTATTGTATATAAGGAATAAAATTAGAAAAAGTAGTCAGAAAAATGTAAAAAAACATGTAAAAGATATAGGAAAGTGGAAAAAACACTGGAAATATGAGACTTTATATGCTATACTGTTTCAATGACTGCGAATGTATACTTTTAAGAAATTAATTCGTTCGATAAGTAAAGAATTTGCTTATAAACAAGGAGGAAGAAAATGAGTTTACAGGTAGAAAAATTAGAGCATAATATGGCAAAGCTGACAATCGAAGTTTCAGCTGAAGAAGTAGAGAAGGCACTGCAGGCAGCTTACTTAAAAGAGCGCAGCAAAATCAGCCTTCCAGGATTCCGTAAAGGAAAAGTTCCGCGTCAGATGATCGAGAAGATGTACGGACCGGAAGTATTTTATGATGAGGCAGCAAACCGCATGATCTCTGAAGCATATGCAAAAGCATATGATGAGAGTGAACTTGAGATTGCTTCCCAGCCGACAATTGATATCGTTCAGCTTGAGAAGGGAAAACCATTCATCTTCACAGCAGAAGTTGCAGTTAAACCGGAAGTTAAACTTGGAGAGTACAAAGGACTTAAAGTTGACAAATACTCTACAAGAGTAACACAGAAGGAAGTTGACGAGGAAATTGAGAAAGTTCGTGAACAGCACGCAAGAATCGTTGAGGTTACAGACAGAGCTGTAGCAGATAAAGATGATGTTACACTTGATTTTGAAGGATTTGTTGATGGTGTTGCATTCGAAGGCGGAAAAGGCGAGAACTATCCGCTGACAATCGGATCTGGTTCTTTCATTCCGGGATTTGAGGAGCAGCTGATCGGAGCTGAACTTGAGAAAGAAGTAGAAGTAAAGGTTACATTCCCAGAAGATTATCATTCAGAAGATCTGAAAGGAAAAGAAGCTGTATTCAAATGCACAGTACACGTAATCAGAGCAAAAGAGCTTCCGGAAGTAGATGATGAGTTCGCATCTGACGTTTCCGAGAAGGCTGAGACACTTGATGCTTACAGAGCAGAAGTAAAGGCTCAGATCAAAGAGCGTAAAGAGAACGAAGGAAAGGCTAAGAAAGAAGATCAGGCTGTAGAGCAGGCAGTTGCTAATGCAGAGATCGATCTTCCGGAACCAATGGTTGACCTTCAGGCTAAGCAGATGGCTGATGACTTTGCACGCCGCATTATGCAGCAGGGACTCAGCGTAGAGCAGTACTTCCAGTTCACAGGTCTCTCAGAAGAGAAGATGATGGAAGAGCTTAAGCCACAGGCTGAGAAGAGAATCAGAACAAGACTTGTTCTTGAAGCAATCGTAGCAGCAGAGAATATTGAAGTATCTGATGAGCGTCTTGATGAAGAGTTAGCTAAGATGGCTGAGTCTTACAAGATGGAAGTTGAGAAGCTGAAAGAGTTCATGGGTGAGAACGAGAAGAAGCAGATGAAAGAGGATATTGCAGTACAGGATGCAGTTACTCTGATCGTTGATGCATCTGTAGAAGGCTAATCATTTATTGGATTTCTTGAGAGGGTGCGCCTGTATATCAGGTGTGCCTTTTCTCTTTAGCGACAATCATATAGAAAAGGAAGGATAGCATATGAGTTTAGTACCTTATGTCATTGAGCAGACAAGCCGCGGAGAGCGTTCCTATGATATTTATTCAAGACTTTTAAAGGAGCGTATCATTTTCCTTGGAGAAGAAGTAAATGATGTGTCAGCAAGCGTGATCGTTGCACAGCTTCTGTTCTTGGAGGCAGACGATCCGGATAAGGATATCCAGCTGTATATTAACAGCCCGGGAGGATCGGTAACAGCAGGTCTGGCAATCTACGATACAATGCAGTACATCAAGTGTGATGTTTCAACAGTATGTATCGGTATGGCAGCCAGCATGGGCGCATTCCTGCTTTCCGGTGGAAAGAAAGGAAAGAGATTTGCCCTTCCGAACGCTGAAATCATGATTCATCAGCCATCCGGTGGTGCACAGGGACAGGCAACAGAGATTCAGATTGCAGCAGAACATATTCTTCGTACAAAGAAGAAATTGAATGAGATCCTGGCAGCAAATACAGGAAAGCCGCTGGAAGTGATCCAGCAGGATACAGAGCGTGACAATTTCATGTCTGCAGAAGAGGCGAAAGAGTACGGTCTGATCGACGAAGTAATAGTAAACCATTAATTGGTTATTGAGGTGACAGAATATGGCAGGAAAAAAGACTGAGGATATCGTAAGATGCTCGTTTTGTAATAAGACACAGTCCCAGGTTCGTAAGATGATCGCAGGACCGAGCGGAACCTATATCTGTGATGACTGTGTTGCTATTTGTACCGAGATTATTGAGGAAGAATTAGATTTTAATGACAGAGCTGCACTTGACGATATTAATCTCCTGACACCGGAAGAGATGAAAGCTTTTCTGGACGAATATGTGATTGGACAGGATGAGGCGAAGAAAGTTCTTTCTGTTGCAGTTTACAATCATTATAAGAGAATTCTGGCAGAACAGGATCTTGGAGTAGAACTTCAGAAGAGTAATATCCTGATGCTTGGACCAACAGGATGTGGTAAGACACTTCTGGCACAGACACTTGCGAAAGTCCTGAATGTTCCATTTGCAATCGCAGATGCTACAGCACTGACAGAGGCAGGATATGTAGGAGAGGATGTTGAAAATATTCTCCTTAAGGTGATTCAGGCAGCAGACGGAGACATCGAGCGTGCAGAACACGGAATCATTTACATTGATGAGATTGATAAGATTACAAGAAAATCAGAAAATCCATCCATCACACGAGATGTTTCCGGAGAAGGTGTTCAGCAGGCACTTTTGAAAATCATCGAAGGAACAGTTGCGTCTGTTCCACCGCAGGGCGGAAGAAAGCATCCACATCAGGAGTTGATCCAGATTGATACAACGAACATCTTGTTTATCTGTGGTGGTGCTTTTGAAGGAATCGATAAGATCATTGAGACAAGAATCGATAGAAAATCAATCGGATTCAATGCAGAGATCGCATCAAAACATGAGTACGATATGGATGTACTTCTTCAGGAAGCACTTCCACAGGATCTTGTAAAGTTTGGTTTGATCCCTGAGCTGGTCGGAAGACTTCCGGTGACAGTATCATTGGATCTTCTGGATAAGGATGCATTAATACGCATTCTTACAGAGCCAAAAAGTGCGATCGTAAAACAGTATCAGAAGCTTCTGGAGTTGGATGGCGTGAAGCTTGAATTTGATAAAGATGCTCTGTTAGAAATAGCAGAGACAACATTGAAGCGTAAGACAGGTGCGAGAGGTCTCCGTGCGATCATGGAGAATATCATGATGGATACGATGTTTACAGTACCGTCAGATAAGACAATCAAGGAATGCCGCATTACGAAGGAAGCGGTTCTTGGAGTGGAAGAACCGAAGTATACTCGTGATAGTGAGGATAGAAAATCATTCCTGACATCTGAGAGCAAATAGTAACTGGATACAGGAATCCTGCAAACAGTTGCGGAGTATAAAACGAGGCGGGAGTGATGGGATATCCATCCTACCCGCCTTTTCTAACGAGGAGGAATTGAATTGGACAACGAGACAAGAAGTCTCCCTATGGTTGCCTTAAGAGGATTAACAATCATGCCGGAGATGATCGTTCATTTTGATGTGAGCAGAGAACGCTCCATCGCTGCAATTCAACAGGCGATGGTTGAAGAGCAGGAGATATTTCTGGTTGCCCAGAAATCAATAGAGACAGAGAACCCCGGACAGGACGATGTCTATGAGACTGGAACAGTTGCATCTGTGAAGCAGCTGATCAAGCTGTCAAAGAAAATTGTAAGGGTTCTCGTGGAAGGAAAGAACCGTGCGGTTCTTAAGAAAATTGAAGAGACAGATCCTTATCTTCGTGCAGAAGTAGAAGTTCTGGAAGAACAGGAGATCACGATTCCGGATGATCTGAATGCGGAAGCATGATGCGCGAATTGAAGGAAATTATTACAGAATATGCAGCAAAGAATGGAAAGATTTCCAAAGAATCTGTTGCAGAATTTCTTGATATTAATGATCTAAAACGTCTGGTAAACGAAGTGGCTGCGAATATTCCATTGAAGTACAAGGATCAGCAGGAACTTCTGGAAGAACTGGATTTCTGGAATCGATATGAGAAATTATCATTGAAGCTTGTGAATGAGATGCAGATCATGGAGATTAAAGAAGAACTCCAAAGGAAAGTAAAAAATAAAGTAGATAAGCATCAAAAAGAATATCTTTTAAGAGAACAGCTGAAGGTGATTCGCGAGGAATTAGGTGAAGATACTACATTTTCAGATGCAGATGAGTTCGAAGAAGCATGTAGCAAATTAGATGCACCGGAAGAAGTAAAAGAAAAGCTCCATAAGGAAATTGGACGGTTTAAGAACACGATCGGTTCTCAGGCAGAAAATGGAGTAATCCGTACTTATATTGAGACAATCCTGGAGATGCCGTGGAATAAACGTGCCGAAGATAATACAGATATTAACTATGCGAAAGAAGTTTTAGAGGCAGATCATTATGGATTGGAACAGGTGAAAGAAAGAATCCTGGAATTCCTGGCTGTCAGAACACTGACACAGAAGGGAGAGAGCCCGATTCTTTGTCTGGTGGGACCTCCGGGAACAGGTAAAACTTCTATTGCTAAGTCCCTGGCACGTTCTCTTAAGAAACCGTTTGTGCGCATTTCTTTAGGAGGAGTACGTGACGAGGCTGAGATCCGTGGTCATCGTAAGACGTATGTCGGAGCGATGCCAGGAAGAATTGCAAATGGAATCCGTACAGCAGGTGTGAAGAACCCGGTACTCCTTCTGGATGAGATTGACAAAGTAAGTACAGACTATAAAGGGGATACGTTCTCTGCACTTTTGGAAGTACTGGACAGTGAGCAGAACAGTAAGTTCCGCGATCATTATCTGGAAGTGCCACTGGATCTGTCAGAGGTTACATTTATCACAACAGCGAATACCTTACAGACGATTCCAAGACCACTCCTGGACAGAATGGAGATCATCGAGATTACAAGTTATACAGAAAACGAGAAACTTCATATTGCAATAGAACATCTGATTCCAAAGCAGCTGGAAAAGCATGGGATTACAGACGAACAGCTCAGCTTTAGCAAGAAAGCAATTTGGAAGATCGCACATAACTATACGAAAGAAGCAGGTGTTCGTCAGTTAGAACGTGAAATCGGAAATATTTGCCGTAAGGCGGCGAAAGAGCTTCTTACAACCGAGAAAGAGAAGATTACTGTGACAGATAGAAATCTTCATAAATTCCTTGGAAAAGAGAAATATTCTTATCAGATGGCAAATGCAGCACCGGAGGTCGGTATCGTACGTGGACTTGCATGGACAAGTGTCGGAGGAGATACGCTTCAGATTGAGGTGAATGTAATGCCGGGCAAGGGAGAAATCATGCTGACAGGACAGCTTGGAGATGTAATGAAAGAGTCTGCCCGTGCCGGAATCAGTTATATTCGATCTGTAAGCAAAAAATATGCAATCGCAGAAGATTTCTTCGAGAAGCATGATATTCATGTGCACATTCCGGAAGGTGCAGTTCCGAAAGACGGACCATCAGCCGGAATCACAATGGCAACAGCAATGCTTTCTGCTGTGACAGGCAAGAAGTTCGCGCAGATCTCGCAATGACAGGAGAAATCACCTTGAGAGGTCGTGTGCTTCCGATCGGAGGATTGAAAGAAAAACTTCTTGCTGCTAAAAATGCAGGAATACAGACCGTGCTTATTCCAAAAGAGAACACAGCAGATGTGGAAGAACTTTCTTCTGAAATTACAAAAGGATTGGAAATCATTCCGGTTGAGACAATGGAAGAAGTCTTAAAGAAAGCACTGACAAGATAAAAAGATTGCTTCTGACAGCAGATTGCAATAAAATAGAATGAAAGGAGGAGTAAACGACATGGTCATTAAAAATATAAATCTGGAAACAGTTTGTGGAATCACAAGCGTTCTTCCGGAAAACGATAAGCCTGAGATCGCATTTGCGGGAAAATCAAATGTAGGAAAATCATCACTGATTAATGCACTGATGAACCGTAAGTCTTATGCAAGAATTTCAGCAACACCGGGAAAGACACAGACAATCAATTTCTATACGATTAATGAGGAAATGTATCTGGTCGATCTCCCAGGGTATGGATACGCAAAGGTTTCTGAGCAGGAAAAGATTCAGTGGGGAAAACTGATCGAGCGTTATCTGCATACATCAAAACAGCTTAAGGCAGTATTCCTTTTGATCGATATCCGTCATGATCCATCTGCGAATGATAAAATGATGTATCAGTGGATCCTGGATCAGGGATATCAGCCAATCATTATCGCAACAAAGCTTGATAAGATTAAACGCAGTCAGGTACAGAAGCATATTAAAATGCTGAAGACAGGTCTGCAGCTTGTTCCTGGAACAAAAGTAATTCCATTCTCATCCCAGACAAAACAGGAAGAGATGAGATTTGGGAATTGATTGAGACAGAATATCTCGGATATGGAAATGACGAGGGGGCAGAGGATGACAAATAAGCGCCCATACTGGCAAGTTGCCGTAAGCTTGCTTTTCAGCATAGTAGCAACAGTTGGATTTGTACTGATCGGATGGAAATTACTTGGATTTCTCATGCCGTTTGTGGTTGGATGGATCATTGCATCCATCGCCACACCGGTTGTTAACTGGTTAGAAAAACGTTTGAAGATCAGAAAAAAATTAGGCTCCGCATTGATTATTATCGGAGTTCTGGCGTTGATGGGGACGCTGGGCTACTTTGCTGTCAGTTGGCTGGTTTCAGAAGTCAGCAGTCTGATCAAAGACTTTCCGGAAATGTATGTGCAGCTCGAAAAAGGACTCCATCAAATTGGAATTTCTATGTCCGGAATTTTTAGCAAACTGCCGGATGGAATCCAGAATGGATGGACGACAACTGTTGCGAATTTGGATGACACGATGGGAAATCTGATGTCAAAAATCAGTGAGCCAACAGTAAGTGCCGCAGGAAATATCGCAAAGCGTGTGCCAAGTTATCTGGTATCAACAATCGTTGCGGTTATGTCTTCTTATTTCTTTATCTCAGAGCGAGAAGAAGTTGTGACATGGGTCAAACAGATTGCGCCAAAGTCAGTAACTGAACGAATGATCATGGTGATAGATAACCTGAAATATGCGGTTGGTGGATATTTCAAGGCACAGTTTAAGATCATGGGAATTGTATTTTTGATTTTGGCTGTAGGACTTGGATTTTTGAGAGTTCATTACTTTGTATTGTCTGCATTTTTGATCGCATTTCTAGATTTCCTACCATTTTTTGGAACAGGAACTGCGATGATTCCATGGGCTATATATGCAGTCTTTATGGGAGATTATAAACGTGCGATTATGCTTGTTGTGATCTATGCAATTACGCAAATCGTCAGACAGCTGATCCAGCCGAAGCTTGTCGGAGACAGTGTCGGATTGAATCCGCTGGTTACACTGCTTTTGATTTATATTGGATATCGAATTGGTGGCGTGATCTGGATGATCCTTGCTGTTCCGGTTGGTATGGTCATTATAAATATGTGTCAGGCCGGTGCGTTTGATTATATTTTTGATGATATGAAGACGCTGATTGTCGGAATCTTGAAATTAAGAGACGAAGAGTAGTGTAGTTAAGAAACAAGAAAGTAATTGAAAGGAGAAAAATATATGAGCAATTATGATGTAATTATTATCGGTGCAGGACCTGGGGGAATCTTTGCAGCTTATGAGCTGGCAGAGAAAGCACCGGAATTGAAGGTGGCGGTATTTGAAGCCGGCAATCCACTGGAGAAGAGAAAATGCCCAATCGATGGAAAGAAGATTAAGAGCTGTGTGAACTGCAAGACATGCGCGATTATGAGTGGATTCGGTGGAGCAGGAGCATTTTCAGATGGAAAATACAATATCACAAATAATTTGGTGGAACATTGTATGAGTATATCGGTAAAGAGACAGCAATTGAGCTGATGAATTACGTAGATGAGATCAATGTGAAATTTGGTGGTGAGGGTACAAAAATGTATTCCACATCAGGAACACATATTAAGAAACTCTGTATGCAGAATAAGCTGAATCTTTTGGATGCATCTGTTCGTCATCTTGGAACGGATATCAACTATGTTGTTCTTGAGAATCTCTATGCAAAGTTGAAAGATACTGTAGAGTTCCGTTTTAACTGTCATGTAGATGATGTGGAAACGATTGACGGCGGATATCGCGTGATTACAAAAGATGGTGTAGATGAATGTAAGAAATGTATCGTTTCTGTGGGAAGAAGCGGAAGTAAATGGATGGAAAAAGTATGTGAAAATCTCGATATCACAACAAAATCCAACCGTGTAGATATTGGAGTCCGTGTGGAACTTCCAGCAGTTATTTTCTCACATCTTACAGATGAACTGTATGAAAGCAAGATTGTCTACAGAACAGAGAAGTTTGAAGATAAAGTCAGAACATTCTGTATGAATCCGAATGGAATCGTTGTAAATGAGAATACAAACGGAATCGTTACAGTAAACGGACATAGCTATGAAGATCCGGCGAAGCAGACAGAGAATACAAACTTTGCGCTTCTTGTGGAGAAACATTTTTCAGAGCCGTTCAAAGACAGTAATGGATATGGTGAAAGTATTGCACGCCTGTCTAATATGCTTGGAGGTGGCGTTCTTGTACAGCGCTTTGGTGATCTGATCCGAGGAAGAAGAAGTACACCGGCACGTATTGCAGAGAGTTTTCTGACACCGACACTTTCCGCAGAACCGGGAGATTTGAGCCTTGTATTGCCGAAACGTATTCTTGATGGAATCATTGAGATGATCTACGCTTTGGATAAGATCGCACCTGGAACAGCAAATGATGATACACTGCTCTATGGTGTAGAAGTTAAGTTCTACAATATGGAAGTGAAACTGGATGAACATCTTGAAACAAAACACAAGGGCCTGTATGTGATTGGAGACGGAAGTGGAGTGACACATTCATTGTCCCACGCATCAGCAAGTGGTGTGTTCGTAGCAAGAGAGATTGCAGAAGAAGTGTAATTGATAGAAGTTAATAGTTAAAATAAAGGGAAGTTTTTCATTTGCAGAAATTACATGAAGTGTGTTTGTGTATTGCAGGTGAACTTCCCTTTTTTCTTATGTATAAAAAAGAAACTTGAGTTTTTGTTGTTTTTACAAATAAAACAGTTGGATTTTGTTGATTCTTAATTAAAGTGTGTTGAGATTTATTGGAATCTCCTTGACAGAAAGGTATATAGATAGTATTATTTATAGTAAGAGAGTTTATGGCTGTGAACAGAGAATGTTAGTGGATTAACATACAGGATTGTATGAATAAGAATTACAGAATCTATGTGAAAGAGAGGAACTGACAGATGGCGAATGATCACGGAGAACAGATTAGAATTGTACAGGAAACAGTTGCAGGTAAGGAGATTACATTTGCACATGTAATGGGAGGCCCGGCTCCGATTATTTATCAGAAACTCGGATTAAATCCACATCTGGATTATCGTTCTTCTGCAATTGGAGTTATGAATATGACTCCACCGGAGTCAGCAGTTATCGCATCTGATATTGCAGTGAAAAGCGGTAATGTTTATCTTGGATTCGCAGACCGTTTTACAGGCACACTGATTATTACAGGAGAGATTTCTGATGTTACATCTGCATTGACAGAAGTTGTGGATTATTTCAGAGATTCTCTTGGTTATGTAGTCTGTGATATTACAAAACGATAGGAAGTGCGCTTATGGAACGGGAACGTATAACGAGAGAAGAGCTCATGGAGCGTCTGTTTCATGATGACTATGAGAATCTGAAAGGAAAGAAGCTTCGTATGACTCGTGTGCGCGTGCCGGGGAAGGAAGTCTGCATGGCGCATATTATCAGTAGATCAGATGAGGTTATTTACCAGAATCTGGGATTACATATTGGAACTCATGAAGGTGAGGACCACACAGGAGAGTCTATCGGACTTCTGCGTTTTACACCGTGGGAAGCAGTTGTGGTTGCTGCAGATGTAGCATTCAAGAGCGCAGATGTTGAGATGGATTTATGGACAGATTCTGCGGGACACTGATTCTGACCGGCGGATTGACACAGGTACAGACAGCGTGGAAGAAGTAGTTCGATTTTTTAATGAGAGACTTGGCTTTGCAGTGTGCAAGGTTCATAGAAGTTAAGAAGACAGAGGCGTAACAGGATGAAAAAGATATTTTTGATGGGGAGAAGTGAAGCGGGGAAGACTTCACTGACGCAGGCTCTTAAGGGAGAAGAACTGCATTATGTGAAGACACAGTATACGAATACAGAAGATGATACGATCGACTCTCCGGGAGAGTATGCAGAGTCTAAGCATTTCAGTGTTGGACTTGCCTGTTTTTCATTTGAGGCAGACGTGATTGCTATGGTGCAGGCTGCAGATGAACCGTTCAATCTGTTCGGACCTGGAAGCAGATGTTTTATCCAACGTCCATTGATCGGAATCATTACAAAGATTGATTCACCGTACGCAAATGTTGATATGGTGAGACTTTGGATGAAGAATGCCGGATGTGAGCGTATTTTCGAAGTAAATAATAAGACGCGGGAAGGTATCAAAGAGCTCGTGGATTATCTGAATGAGCCTGTGGAAATACTGACATTGGATCGTGCCAGATATAAACAGTCATTGGGATTGAATGACTGGGATCCACTACCGGAAGGAGTAGAGTATCCGGATGGCATGTAGATATCGAAAGATTAAGAAAAATATCCCTCTTGAGATATTTTTGGAAGATGGAATATGCTATAATGATTATGTAGCAATCAGTTCGATCAACAGAATGACATCAGGAGGGATTTTTATGTTGTGGACAAGAAGTGAATTAAAGGGAAGAGCAAAGTTCCTGTTGAAACAGAATTATTGGTATTCTGTTCTTGCAGCATTGATTTATACGTTTCTTTTGGGAAATGGATTTACGCATTCTTATAATATACTAAAAAATAAGAATAGTGAGGTGGAAACTTCGATACAAGGTTTTCATCCGATTCTAATGTTTGGGATTGCAGCAACTGTAGCAGTTGTGGTTGTAATTTCATTTATTGTATATCTGGCTATTGCTATTTCCTATGGAATCCAATGACTGTCGGCTGTTGTAAATTTTTCAAAAATGGAAGAGACGGAAGACAGGATGTGAAAGATATTTTCCGTATGGTAAGAGATTGCAATAAGACAGTACGTATGACGATGCTTCTGAAAACAATTTATCTTACATTGTGGTCACTGTTATTTATTGTTCCCGGTGTGATCAAAGGATATGAATATGCAATGGTACCGTATCTTCTGCTTGACCATCCGGAGATGAGCCGACAGGAGATTTTTGCGGAGAGCAAACGAATGATGATGGGGAATAAATGGGATGCGTTTGTGCTGGATCTTTCCTTTATCGGCTGGCATTTGCTGGGAGCATGTACGTTTGGAATCTTAACTTTCCTTTATGTAAATCCTTATCAGTATTATACAGAGGCAGAGTTGTATCATGTGCTGAGAGATAGAATGTGAATATAGATTCATATTATGAAACTTAGAATAAAAAGTTCACGGCTGGTTGTAGATGATCAGCTGTGAGCTTTTCTTTTGCAAAATAAAAATAGAAGACAACTCAATATTTTCTATTGACATTAAAAACCAATGTGATAAACTTGTTTATGTAAGAATTGTTCATTGATGAACAATCTGTCAACAAACAGTTCCTGCGTGTGAAGATAGAAAGGAGGATTACAATTTTGTGTGAAGAACATTTTCATATCGGTCCACAGGTACATAAAATGGATCGTTCCATTTCAAAATTACTTGAGGCGAGAGTAAAAGCGGAAGGGTTGGATGAAGTAACCCTTATGCATGGATGGATTTTGCGTTATCTCTATGAACATCAGGATGCAGAGATTTATCAGAAAGACATAGAGAAGTATTTCGGAATCTGCCGTTCGGGAGTAACGAATATCATTCAGGCTTTAGAGAAGAAAGGACTTGTCTGTCGTGCTTCGGTTGAGAGTGATGCAAGGTTGAAAAAGGTTATGTTGACAGAGGCAGGACGCGAAAGTCACGAAAAGCTTGGAGAGATTTTCAAGCGAATGGATGCAGAACTGGAAGGAGGAATTACCGAAGAAGAATTACAGGCATTTTTGAGAGTGACTCATAAGGTTCATCTCAATCTAAGAAAAATGAGAGGAGAGAATTCATGATTCGTACTTTATTAAAAGAAGTAAAAGAGTATAAGGCAGCATCGATCGCGACACCGATTTTCATGATTCTTGAAGTTTTATTTGAGACATTGATCCCGTTTTTGATGGCATCGATCATTGATAAAGGGGTTAATACGGGTGATATCCACCACATTTATAAAGTGGGTGGAATCATGATCGTAGCAGCATTTTTAGGTCTGCTTGCCGGAATGGCAGGAGGACGTTATGGAGCAAAGGCTTCTACAGGTTTCGCAAAGAATTTGAGAAATGCAATGTTTGATCGGATTCAGACATATTCGTTTGCAAATATTGATCATTTCAGTACAGCAGGACTGGTAACGCGTCTGACAACAGATGTAACAAATGTGCAGAATGCGTATCAGATGATGTTACGTATGATGATGAGAGCACCGGCAAGTATGGTATGTGCGATGGTGATGGCATTTGCAATCAATGCAAGGCTGGCAAGGATTTATCTTGTGGCAGTCTTGATTCTTGGAATTATTTTGTTTTTTATTATCCGCCATGCAACTGCATATTTCCAACAGGCATTTCCGAAATATGACGCATTGAATGAGTCTGTTCAGGAAAATGTTTCTGCAATCCGTGTTGTAAAGGCATATGTAAGGGAAGAGGAAGAGACAAGTAAATTTAAGCGTGCAAGCAAGAATATTTATGATATTTTTGTAAAAGCAGAGAAGAATGTTATCTGGAATGCACCGATCATGATGTTTACAGTTTACACCTGTATCATTTTAATCAGCTGGTTTGGTGCGAAGATGATTGTTGTGGATTCTCTTACAACCGGAGAACTGATGAGTCTTCTTGCCTATTGTATGAATATTCTTATGAGTCTTATGATGCTTTCGATGGTTTTCGTCATGATTTCCATGAGTATGGCAAGTATGCGTCGTATTGCAGAAGTATTGGATGAGAAAACAGATATCCACAATCCGGAACATCCGATATATGAAGTCACAGACGGAAGCATTACATTTAAAAATGTAGACTTTTCTTATAAGAAAGACAGTGCAGAGAAGGTTCTCAAAGACATCAATCTGGAGATTCGTTCCGGAGAAACGATTGGAATTATCGGAGGAACCGGAAGTGCAAAAACAAGTCTGGTCAATCTGATCAGTCGTCTGTATGATGTGACGGACGGAGAGATTCTGGTTGGTGGAAAAAATGTAAAAGAATATGATCTTGAGGTGCTCCGTAATCAGGTGTCTGTAGTGCTTCAGAAAAATGTCTTATTTACAGGAAGTATTTTAGACAATCTCCGTTGGGGAGACAAAGAAGCGACAGATGAAGAGTGTATCCAGGCATGTAAACTGGCCTGTGCAGATGAATTTATCGAGCGCTTTCCGGATAAATATAATACGCATATTGAACAGGGCGGAAACAATGTGTCCGGTGGACAGAAGCAGAGACTCTGTATTGCAAGAGCATTGTTAAAGAAGCCGAAGATCCTGATTCTTGACGACAGTACAAGTGCTGTTGATACTGCAACAGATGCGAAGATCCGACGTGCATTCCGCGAAGAGATTCCGGATACGACAAAGCTGATCATTGCACAGCGTGTATCCAGTGTTCAGGATGCAGACCGTATTATTGTGATGGATGAAGGAAAGATTCATGGATTCGGAACACATGATGAACTGCTTGCGTCAGATGAGATTTATCGCGAGGTATATGAGTCTCAGACACAGGGAGGCGGAGATTTTGATGAAAATGGAGGTGAAGCATAATGCGCGGACCAATGGGAAAACCAAAGAATAGAGTGGAAAATCCTGGGAAATTACTTAAACGTCTGATGGATTATATTTTCCGGGATTATAAATTTCATTGCATTATAGTATTCATCCTTATTTTTGTAGGAGTTATTGCAAATGTTCAGGGAACAATGTTCACAAGAGATTTGATTGATAAATACATTACACCGTTCTTATTGTCCAGTGATACACCGAACTTTACACCGCTTGCACATGCAATCGGAAAAGTTGCTTGTTTTTATGGAGTCGGAATCGTGGCAACTTATGCTTACAACCGAATTATGATCAATGTGACACAGGGAATGATGATGAACATGAGAAATGATCTGTTCAGTCACATGGAGAAACTTCCGATTAAATATTTCGATACACATGCGCATGGTGATATTATGTCAATCTACACGAATGACATTGATACACTCAGACAGATGGTAAGCCAGAGTATTCCGCAGATTATCAACAGTGGATTTACAATTGTCAGTGTATTTATCAGTATGCTGATCTTGAATATTCCACTGACAGCAGTGACGATGGTTATGGTTGCGATCATGATCTGGGGAACAAAGAAAGCTGCCGGACAGAGTGGAAAATATTTCCTTGAGCAGCAGAAGAATCTTGGTAAGGTCAACGGATATATTGAAGAAATGATGAACGGTCAGAAGGTTGTGAAGGTATTCTGTCATGAAGAAGAAAGTAAGACAGAATTCAAAAAGTTGAATGAGGACCTGTTTATAAGCGCAGATCGTGCAAACACTTATGCGAACTTCCTCGGTCCTATGAATGCGCAGATTGGAAATATCAGTTATGTAATGTGTGCGATCGTTGGAGGTGCACTTGCTCTTAACCATGTCGGTGGATTTACATTGGGCGGTCTGGCAAGTTTTCTTACATTTAATAAAAGCTTCAGTATGCCGATCAACCAGGTGAGCCAGCAGCTGAATGCGATTGTTATGGCACTCGCAGGTGCGGAGCGTATCTTTACACTTCTGGATGAAAAAGTGGAAGTGGATGAAGGTTATGTTACATTAGTTAATGCGAAAGAAGAGAATGGAAAACTGACAGAAAGTGAGAAACGTACTGGCCGCTGGGCATGGAACATACACATCAGGCAGATGGTTCTGTTGATTATGTTGAGTTAAAAGGAAATGTTGTATTTGACGGAGTGGATTTCGGATACAATGATGACAAAATCGTCCTTCATGATGTGAAGTTATATGCAGAACCGGGGCAGAAGATTGCTTTCGTAGGTTCAACAGGAGCCGGTAAGACGACAATTACAAATCTGATCAATCGTTTCTACGATATTCAGGATGGTAAGATCCGCTATGACGGAATTAATATTAACAAGATCAAGAAAGCAGATCTTCGACATTCTCTTGGAATCGTATTGCAGGATACACATTTGTTTACTGGTACAGTGAAAGATAATATTCGTTTTGGAAAGCTGGATGCAACAGATGAAGAAATCATTGCAGCGGCAAAGCTGGCAAATGCAGATGGATTTATCCGCAGGCTTCCGGAAGGGTATGACACGGTGCTCACCGGAGATGGAGCAAATTTAAGTCAGGGACAGCGACAGCTTCTTGCGATTGCCCGTGCGGCAGTAGCAGACCCACCGGTATTGATTCTGGATGAGGCAACAAGTTCAATCGATACCCGCACAGAGCGTATTATCCAGGAAAGTATGGACCGGCTGATGCATGGGCGTACTACCTTTGTGATCGCACACCGTTTGTCAACAGTTCGTAATTCTGACTGTATCATGGTACTTGAACAGGGAAGGATTATCGAGAGAGGTACACACGACCAGTTGATTGAAGAGAAAGGTAAGTATTATCAGCTGTATACAGGAAATGCAATATCAGCATAGAAGAAAGTAGAGATAAAAAAGAACTGAACCCAGATAATTAATGTCAATGGGTTCAGTTCTTTTTGAAATAGAAATCAACGTTCAGTAAAATCTAAAGCTTCATGTGCGAGTTTACGTTCAGCTTCCCCAGCAGAACGGTATTTCAAAAGTAAATTCACTTCATTTTTTGTAAGAAGAATGTCGTTTTCACTATTTTCAATTTTAATACAGAAATAGTTTTTTACTTCAACTGATGATGGATTCTTTGCATTGCAGTACTGAGTGATAAGCGAGTCGACAGAGGTGTGATAGATCCAGGATAGTTCAGCAAGAAGTTGAAGGTTTGGTTCACGTACACCGGTTTCATAATTTGAATAAGCCTGATGAGTGATATGCAGCTTTTTGCCGATCTGAGCCTGTGTGTAGTTATATTGCTTTCTCAAACGCCGTAGATTATCCGCAAGTTGAATATTTGCCATAGTTTCACCTCCGTTTCTATCATCCGTTAAGGTTCAAGGATGTCTTTTCCCTCAATGAGATATTCATAAGAAACGTCGAAGATCTCAGTTAGAGCTTTCAATTCTATGTCTGTAACGTAACGTTTGTTGGTTTCTATCCTTGTAATTACATTTTTGTCCATATCATATCCGCGCAATTGGAGTTTGTAAGCTAAAAGTCTCTGTGACATATGGCGTTGCCGACGAAGTTCAATGAGCCTTTTGCCGATCAGATTCTTCTCTCCGGTAGTAGGTGTTCGTTTTGGCATAGTTCTAATCCCTCCTGCAAATAGTGTGAACAGGTTTGTCTCGTTTTTTGCACTTTTAATGATTTTACATGGAATTAAGTGACCAGGCGGTTGAATTAATGAGACAAATGGAAAATAATTGTATGATTTGTAATGATTGATCTCCGAAGATAGTGTATAATGTATTCCAAAGATATTTTAGAGAACTAGGAGAAAATACACCATGTATGAAATAATGACTGCCGATGAAGCAATCCGGCTGATTCGGGACGGAGACTGTATCTGTGTGAATTCATTTGTTGGAATAGAGAATCCAATTGAACTTCACGAAGCAATTTACAAAAGATACCAGAAGATGCAGTCCCCAACACATCTGACAATGATTTCCAGTGCCGGTTTTGGTGTCTGGGATGATGAACATAATGCGGAAGGATACATCAGAGAGGGTGCTGTGGACAAGCTTATCTGTGGGCATTTTGGAGCAATGCTCAGTACAAAGAAACTGGTTTTAGAAGACCGGTTTGAGGCATACAATCTTCCGCTTGGATGCATTTCACATGCAATCCGTGCACAGGCCGGAGGTCTCCCAGGTGCACTTTCAAAGGTTGGCTTGGATATATTTGTAGATCCAAGAAAAGAAGGGCCTGGAATTAACAGAATCTCAATTGATGATTCACTGGTCAGGCATGTGGAAGTGGATGGAGAGGAATTTCTCTATTATAAATTACCGAAAATTAATATTGCACTGATTAAAGGAACAGCAGCAGACCGAAAGGGAAATATTACTTTTGACGATATGTTTATGTCCGGTGATGCGCTGTCTATTTGCCAGGCAGTAAAAGCGAATCGCGGCAAGGTGATCGTACAGGTAGACCGTCTGGTGGACACCCCGTCACGACCGAGAAATGCAATTATTCCGGGATGTCTGGTAGATGCGATCGTTGTGGCAGAACCGGAAGCAAGAAATGAAGCCTATACAGCACTGACTGGAAGCTTTGAGATTCCGTATGAAGAGTGGAACACATGGAGTGAGCGTTTAGATTCTGTCTCAGTGAAACAGTCAAAGAACAGTACGGTGGCAAATATCATCGGAAAACGTGCATCGAAGGAATTACGTGTAGATGATATTGTAAATATTGGAATCGGCATTCCGGAGATGGTTTCTCGTTTTGCAAGAAAGAGTGGAATGCTTGATATGGTGACATTGACGGTTGAGTCCGGAGGAATCGGAGGATTTCCGGTTTCAGGAGAAGCATTTGGAGCAATGATCGGTGCGGCATCTGTCTATGATATGGCAAACCAGTTTGACCTTTATGATAATGGTGGCCTCGATGTCTGCTTTATGGGCGCGCTTGAAGTGGATAAAGAAGGAAATGTGAATGCACACCGTGGACCGGGAGCGTTTGCCGGAATCGGAGGATTTGCGAATATCACAGCTAAGACACCAACTGTTGTATTCTGTTTCAGCTTTACGGCAAAAGGACTGGAAGTTTCACAGAAGAAGGGGATTGTTGAAATTGAGAAGGAAGGTTCTATTTCGAAATTTGTAGATCGAGTCAAGAGTATCAGTTTTTCTGCCAGACGTGCGATCGCAAATGGACAGAAGGTACTTTATGTGACTGAACGCTGTGTATTTCGCCTGACACCGAAGGGACTGAAATTGATAGAAGTATATCCTGGAATCGATGTGCAGAAAGATATTTAGATCTTCTGCCATTCGAAGTGGAAGTATGATATAGAAAATCAATGCAAAATAAGATGAAGATTTGTTAAAATAGTTCATGGACTTCATCACGTTAAATTGATACAATTTATCCACAGGACAACAGAAAGGACATTATTATTATGGAAAAAGGTACAATTTTTAAATTTTCATAATGATCTTGATACAGATCAGATCATCGCATCCCAGTATCTGCTTCTGCCGAACTTAGATGAGATGAAGAGCCATACATTTGAATCATT
>ENA-OQLB01000270-OQLB01000270.1-human-gut-metagenome-genome-assembly--contig:-NODE-270-length-31089-cov-3.774336_pt1 | contig 31089 bp, 42 predicted proteins | sample MGYA00242656_ERZ504813 | MGnify/ENA primary metagenome ERZ504813 (study PRJEB26092, sample SAMD00036388) | human gut metagenome | host: Homo sapiens | study: EMG produced TPA metagenomics assembly of... | reverse complement strand
GCACTTCCACCATAAGTACAGATCAGAAATACCTTTTTGTCGTCCGGTAGATTCTTCTCTGCAAATCCCAATATCGACTGATGAAATTTTGAAAAATAGATTCCTGATGCAAACCCAATCATATCATAACTGCTCAGATCTGCATCGGGTTGTTTTACAGCATCAATCAAATCAACCTGACACTCTTCTGCTATGCTCTTTACTAATTTTTCTGTATTTCCATGATGTACAGATGCATATACGATTGATTTTCTCATTTGTTTTCCTTTCTGCCTGCTCCATCAATCAGGTCATAACTCATGTCCAAAAAGTCCAGTATCTTTGCTTTACTGACCGAACCATCCAGTAAATCGTGATCCAGTGCTGCTTGTTCATATGGTATCCAGGTAAAAATCCATGAGTCTGAATAATCAAATTCGTCATGTCCGGATCACACTTTACATCCATGATATCAACCGACTCTTTTCCTTCTAATCCCAGTTTCGATTTTTCGACAGTCATGATCACTGCATACCATTTTCCGTTTTTATGTCGGAGTACTGCACTGTCTGGCGATTACTCCATAAATATTCCGGGACTGTTCCGTACTGTTTCTGCACATATTTAAAAATTTCTTCTTTCTTCACAATTTATTCAACTCCTGACGCTTCTGATATCCTGTCCATAATCATACCACATTCTCGGATTCTGAACTACCTGGTGAATTCTTTTGCATTCTCCCGGTTTTCCTGACTTTAATTAATGGAAGGGTAAAACAACTATGACAGGAGGTGAGGATACACTTCCGGAAAATCCCAAATTCTAATAAAATCCAGAAGCGGATTGAAAATCTTGAATCTGAACAGGCTGTTATCATCCGAGAAAAACAGGATTTACAAAAAACAGAAGACTCTGGAGATTATTCAGCAGAATTTCACTGCACTGCTCGATACTCCAGAGATCAATTTTGATCAGATTATCTTTTGCTTCTTTTTTCCGTTTTGCTCGTATCTGCATCAACAAATATTTGTATCTTTCCATTTCTCCTCTGAACCATTATAAGAATAAACTCTGCTGTTCGTATTCTGCCTCTCGCTTTAGCTGAACCGGTACCTGATGCAGAATCTGTTCTATTTTCCTGTCATCGAACCAATCTTCCAACTGCTCTTTTTCTAATATTAACGGCATACGGTCATGTACTTTTATCATAGATTCATTGGCTGCTGTAGTCATAATCACAAATCGTCGTTCATTCTCAAACCAATCACAGAAGCCAGCCATATACAATACTGGTGCATCATATCTGGAAAATACATTTTTTTCTTTTAACCGATTCCATTCATAGAACCGCTTGCTGGTATCAATATACGGTGATAGAGAATTCCATTTCGAAAAGAAGGTTTGTCCATAACAGATTCTGCTCTTGCATTTATAACCAGATTCTTTCCTTGCGACAATGGATATCCCCACTTGCAAACATCCAATTTCAATCCAGGTTCTGCTTTTTCAATGATCGATGCTACATTGGTTGGAAAAATATCTCCTGCAAAATGTTCCTGCCGGATTCGTTGGTCTATATCATGCACTACTTTTTCGATTTCATCTGCCATATCAGAATCAATATAATATCTACCACACATAGTTATCACTTTTCCCCTATTATTTTTACCTCTATGCATTCAATTTGAGAAATCATTACTATCGTTATTCAAAAATATGCCTTCTGTCAAATAGTTATTATTTACACCATTCCATTTTTCTTCCTAATTTATCTGCCATAGCCAAACCAATAACTGCGGAAAAAAAATAAACATTATGGCTTATCACTCCCAAAACACATATCGCAACAATTGCATTGGTTCCAACCATAATACCATTAGTTCTCTGTGGTGTATTATGTTTGACTTTATAAAATAAATATTGTATTAAAATTGTAGCTATAAAAAATCCAATTCCATACATAAACATTTTAAGCACATCCATTTTATATCACCTATATCTCTTCTGGCTTTACGAAAATGCCCCCGGCTACACCTTACGCATGGACATATTTTCCCAGTATTCCTTTCAAGTCACCACCATCGTTTTTCGGACACGCTACATTATGGTTTGATATATACCAATTCAGCAAATCAGCTGTCAAGTATTTCATTTTTTTACAGTTTTTGTTGGAACATCTTAAATATGCAGTTCCCCTTTGGTTCTTTGCAAGAATCATATGACTTTTACAATCTGGGCAAAATTCTTTTTTTTCTACAAATGCAGCTAATCCAATAGATTTGATTGTCTGCCCCTTAGTAATATTATTTTTTAAGCTATTTTCTTTATTTGACAATGGTCTTTTATTAACACCAACCTGAATAACTTCCAGTTCTGTTAATGCCTTAATCATTTCAATTGTATTTTTTCCTTTGATTCTGACCATAACGTGTAAAACTGTCTTTAAAGAAGAAGACTTATCTACTTTAAAGCTCCAAGTGGCCGTTGGCAACCCATACCATGCTATTTCATCATCAATCACTATCAATGGAAATGTGGCGTTTTCGGTTCCTACACAATATCGCTTCCATGCATCCGAAAGCCCACTATATTCATTCGACTTCATCCAAATATCAATTCCTCGATTATGTGCATCATCAATAGCTTGTATAATTTGACCTTGTGTTTCTCTTAAATTGCTACTTGGCAATGATACTACAACTCTTCCTTTAGATTTTTCGAGATCATTTTCTAACATAAAAATAGCAGCATCTTCATTTGTGTATATCTGCATCATACTCCCCGGATTTACATCCTCTATATAAGGCAATAATGTTTTTTTACTATTCGATACTACTTTATGCCCTTCTTTGATGTAGTCTAACAATTTATAAAATACATGATTTGTACCCTTATAAAGATTACTCCAAAATTTATCGTTTGCAACTGTAATAAGTTTTCCTTTTGCACGGGTAATTGCTACATTAATCAGCCTTATGATACTATCTGGCTCTTTTCCCATCAAATATCCGACAGCTGCTTTAGGATAGCTTTCCACAGCATCAAACACAATCAAATCTGCTTCTGATCCTTGAAACTGGTGCACAGTTGCACAACTGATATGATAGTCATTTTGTTTATAATAATCCTTCAGCATTGCACGAATCAGTCGAGTTTGCATTATTTCTATTACATGTATTCTAGCATCCTGCTCAATAGCCTGTTTTTGTAAAAAACTATCCACACGTGCAAGCCCGATTTTTAATTCCTGTTCTGTTTTAAAAGATGCGTCATTTATTACTTCACCAAGTCCTGCTTGAAATAACATTTGAAATATCTGTTTTTCTCTTTCATATTTCATAAATAAATCACCACAAAGAGCAACACACAGTTTTCTATTTTTGAATATACTATACCCATAGTCATTTGTTATTTTCGCCATTATATCAGCGATCTCTGTGGTATGCCACATACTTCTCCTCCGCTTGTTTCTAATTAATTCTTATATAATAAACACCGATTTTTTCATTTGAATTATATGAAAAACCAACTCTTGTTGTTTCGGTACTCTGATACTTCTGACGTAAAATTGCATCTACCATATCAATAATATTCTCTTTCTTTAATATCCCATTTACTCGAAAGAAAATCTCTTTTTTTCCTTGTTCAATCTGCTTCTGTATATGTCTTGATAATCCATAACGAGTATGAAAATCACACTTAGCTTTAACAAAATAATTCGCACTACTTTTATTACATTTTGGAAGAATAGTCTCCGGTCTGTGCTCCAAGTTCATCAAACTATCCGTAAGATTAAAATAATCATAAATAATCTTTCTCGATTTGGCCGTTCCTACATCCCAGGTAACATCTAACTGATACGTCTCTCCATCAATATCCACAATATTCCATGCATGTGGCACACACTGTCCGCCTTTTATTGAATCACCGGTTACAACGATACATTTTACATCAACTGCATTCAGAAGAACCTTTACTGCTTTAGCAATTCCTTCACACTGAGCTTTACGATGTGCAAAAACACCAAGTATATTATGTGAGGCAATCACTCTGGACACTTTATCCGTATCAGCTCCTTCATAATCATATTCAATGTTCTGGCAAATCCAGTCGTGCACCCGAAGTTCTTTTTCGTAATCATTACATTCCAGCAAATGCAGCTGCCCTGCCAGTTCATTCACTACTTTTTCAATTTTACGATTATATTCTTTTACCTTCTCTTTCGTAAAAAAAATACTGCGGACATATCGCAAGACGTCCAAACATATCACTGGCAGTGCTACAAGCGGACTGATTCAAGAAATAAATCAATGGATTATCCCTCGTCATTGCCATGAATATACGCTCAAAACTCTCCTGGCTGAATTCTCCACGCACCGGAATTGGAATAATCTCCTGATGTGACATTACACCTTTGTAAAATGCCTTATAGATCGCCTGCTCTTGTTTATTCAGTTGATGATAATAATAGCGGTCTACAATCATTTCCTGTGACTCCCTTACTCTCCTGTAAAATACACCATCACTACCGTAATATCATCTCCACACCCAAGTTCACTGGTCTCTGTCAGCCAGTTCTTCAGATTTGCCTGTACTGTCTCAGCTCCATGCTCTTGAATCATCTGCAGATAGCATCAAATTCCTGCATGATTGCATTATGTTCCAGATCAGAAGCTGAATTTTTCATCTCATACTGAACATCTCGTGTATTTTCATCTCTGAACAATGAAAGAAATCGAATATCCAATTTTTTAGGATTTAGCTCTGGGTACGCAGCAATCATGTTAAATTCTTGCTGAATAAAGTAATCATGTGTTGAAACAAAAATTTGTACTCCCATCTGGCTAATGCAACCATTGCCTGCACAATTGGGCGAATCATTTTAGGATTCATATTCGTTTCCGGCTCATCCCAGAATAAAATCGTATTCTTATTCAAACTTCCTGAAAGGATCATATAAATAATCATAGACAACTTTCTATATCCATCAGAAAGCAATCCCATTTCAAATTCTCCCTCACCTTTTATTTTGAAGTAAAATTTCTTGTTTTTCTGGACAATTTGCCCTTTCATGATGTCTTCAAGATTACTTAATACCTGATTCTGTTCTGTAGTATTAGGTCCTTTCGAAAGTGGTCGATCCAAAAGTTTGGCAAGGTCATAGTACATCTCTTCAAAGTCAATATGATACTCATCATATAACGACACAAAATGCTCTACTGTAGAAATCATTTCTTTCGTAGGAATATAAATAACATCATATTTCTTTGCTTTCTCATCTTGCTCTATGGAAACATCCGCATGGTTTTCCTGTCTGTTTCCAAATCCAACTGCAATTTTTTGCTTCTTCTCCAATTCAACTGAAAAATCAGTTCGATTGCTTCCCTGTTTACGACTTACCAGTCTTCCGATTTTCATTTCATCCGGGCGGAACACACCTTGAATTTTTTTCACAATGAGCTGTTCTTCCATTTCCTTAGTCAGAGTATCTTTTCCACCATTACTAAATGGTTTTATCAAAGAATACATCACTTTTAAAAGTGTTGTTTTTCCAGTACTGTTTTCACCACAGATAATATTGATATTATCTGACCAATTCATTTCAGCATTCTCAAAAGCCATAAAATTATTTAATGTCAATTTTTTTATTTTCATAGCTGGTCTCCTCCAATATTCTCTCCAACTCCAGAGATGTCCTTGCGGCTGCAATATCCGGATCTGTTGTTCCAACGATTGATTCAATCTCTGTTAAAACTTTGTCTGCTTCTTTGTAGTTATTTTCATCCATATACGCATAGAATAAATCCATACGCTGCTTGATGTCAGCCGGACGTCCTGATACATTCATAACCTCACGTAATATGGAATTAGCATCTCTTCCATAGATCTGTGCCGCAGGCATATAGATTCCTCCATGATCCAGAATCCGAATCTGTTCTCTTGGGACAGAATTGATGACTGCTGGTGCATGGGAACTAACAATAAACTGAACTTCCGGGAAAATTGCATGGAGGTCACTTAAGATTGTCTGCTGCCACTGCGGATGCAAATGTAAATCAATTTCATCAATCAGTACAACACCAGGTGTCTTTTCCAGCACATGATCTCCAAGTGTTGGATTTAATACAGCCATACGATAGGCCATATCACCAATCATGCTAAGTGTGTTCTTATATCCATCGCTCATTTCATCCATTGCAAATTTCTGCACATTTCCATCTGCAGTTTCAAATTCCAGTACCAGTCTATGGGTATCAAGATCAAAGATAAGGCTGGCATTTCGTGCCCCGCTGATTCTCTCAAAACTTCTGCAGATTGCTTTTTCGACCGTTTCCAGAAGCAATGGTCTGTCCAATATGCCTGTCTTCTGCTGCTCCTGAAGGCTTTTCAGTGTCTGCATCTGAAACCAGTTCAACATCAGCTTTTCATTTGACTCTGCCGCCATACAATCCATATAACCGACCTGACGTTTAAACTCTGTTAAAGATTTCAGGTTCCTCTTTTCTTTCTTCTGTGCATATAAACGTCTGGTTCCATAATAAGATATCAAAGGAAGTACCAGAGATTTATCTCCTGTCATAATCTGATTCTGTGCTTTCTTCGCAAGTCCTGTCAGTTCTCCTGCATCTTTAACGGTTGTCTTGCCACTTTCGGAATTCAAAGAACGAATCCATTTCACATTTTGCTGATTCAGGCAATCACCAATACTCTCGATACTTACCGGGAACTGATGCTGCGGATCAATCGTACCGTTTAAATCATGGAACTCATATCTGGCATCATCCTTTAAAACGCTTCTGCTGACGCCACCATCTATCCCCAGTAGAAAGGTACTGACTGAGACAGCTACTACATCCAATATTGCAGTCTTACCTGCTCCATTTTTACCAACTATCAATGTGATATGATCATCAAAATCTATCTTTGCTTCTTTGAAGCATCTGTAGTTGGAAATCCTGATATTTTTTAATTTCATTCGTCATCACCTCAAGTTATAGTTTAACTGGTCAATTACTCCATATTTCTAACTTTTACAAGAATTCCCATTTGTGGAGTACATTCAATCTGATGCCTCATATAAAAGAAAATATTTGAATATAATATTACATTACATTCATTATGTATCATTTACAATAATATATTAGCTAAGAAGTTTATTCATATCAATTTTCATTCCAGCTGCGTTAAGTTCCTTTAACATTTCAAATTCCCAATTATCTCTTGTGTATATACCATTCCAGATAAATCCCCCGGAATTTCCACATTCTCATCAGCAATCATAATTATATTCTCTCTGCCCAAATATCCCATAAAATAACCAGATTCAAAAACTACATTCTGTCTAGCTCGATATTTCTCATTTTCTTTTTCTTCTTTAGCAGCTCCTAAATCATCTGATGTAAAAAGTATAATTGCTGCATGCACGTCTGAATATGCTTCTAATTTTTCAATTATTGTTTTCCCTCTATTTGCTTGTTCGCTAAGGATTATTGCTTCAATGCCTTGTTGTTCTAATCTTCTCGCAACCTTCTCTTTTAATTCACCATCATGTCCATGAACAATAAATACCTTATTATTAACGTTGGTGACAATGCATTTAATATGTATTGTGCTACATTACAGTTCAAAAAACCCAATATGTATTCTCTTAATGAATCGGAGACACTTATTGTCATTCCAGCCTCTGATGAAATAGTACCTTTCTCTTTAATTCTAAATGCAATTTTACTAGAAGAAATTTTTAGTCCACGTAATGACTGGCAAAAAATAAAAATCACTTCCCTGTGGTCTTGAGCGCAGTTTTCCTTTATCATCTGTAAAGTTTTTTATTTCATATCCCTTGTTTTCCCAATTGACAACAAAATCATTGTTTCCATACCATTTTCGATATTCCCCGCCTTTATTGTACGGAACCCATTTCCCACCTAGTTCTTGTAACTCATTTTCGTCTGAAGCATTAACAATAAATCTATTTCTAGAAATTTCAAACCACAAACGAGTGAACCTTTCTGTAGATCCTGTTATTAATCCTTGAGCTATTCTTCCTATTTTTCCAAGAGATAGATTAAGAAACAACTCAATCACATTATTACTGAACCAGTATGCCACCGGACGTCCCGGAATTTTAGAAAAATTATCTTGTTCTGAAAAATACCTATTTTCAACATTCAGAAACATTCTCTCTTTTCCCCGCTGCGTCATTGGTTCTATCAATCTGCAGTATGTTCCCTTATATCCCTTAATATGACTTTTCCTAATCACAAAACTGGTTGTCTGTACCACTTCACCGCCAATTTCTTCAAATGCTCTCGGACCAAGATGTGCCATGTTCACAATATCCATCACTTGCAATTTATTTCTAAGCTTTTCAAAACTTGAGAGAAACATCCATGCATGTTGCGTAATCATTGCCTGATATCCATTTTTCTTTGCCATTTCACCGCATTTTTCAATAAATACCGCAAACAGATCACTCTTACTGTCAGGATAATTATCTTTCACATACTTCGATAATTTAGCTCCCATTCCAGAAGCTCCCATATAAGGTGGATTCGTCACTATCGCATCATATTTCTGTCCCAGATTTTTTGCCACTCTCACCAGTTTGTGCAGGCTTTCCTGAGTTTCTTCACTTCCAACACTCTCAAATGAAATCTGTCCAGTTGTACATAAATCATCTACAAATCTTTCCAACGCATCCCACTCACATACATCTACATTCAAAATGGAGCCATACTCTCTGGCATCTTTAAACGTATCCACAGTCCTTCGATCTGTATCACAGCCAGATTTCTTTCCTGCTCACTTAAATGTGTTCCGAAGAACTGCAGATGATTCCGATTGATTTCATTATTCTCTACAATCACATAGATTTTCGGCTCTGGTTTTCCATCTCTACCACGCAGGAACCTTCTGTTATATCCTCGTCCTTTCATCATAACTGCAAAATATGCCAGCTGATAAGCTCTCTGGTCGATATCCAAACCATGAATATTATGCTTTACGATCTCAAATGCTGCTTCTCTCTTATCATATCCGGCACTTTCATAGATATCCATCAGCACATCAAACATGGCAATCAGGATATGTCCACTTCCCATACATGGATCAATACAGGTAATATCAGTCGGTTTCAGATCTTTATAGGTGGTACGGATTTCTGCCAGTTTTATATTGACCTCTTCTTCCTGCTCTGCTTCCGGAAGATAATATTTCCATCCGAATCTCTCCGCAGTTGTTTTTTCATCCGTAGTCGGATCTACTGCCCGTAAATGTTCAATCCAGATTCGTCCTACAGAGTTTTCCACCATATACCGTACAATCCAATCCGGTGTAAAGAGCTGAGTGGCTGCTGGAATTCTTTCTTTCGTGATCTTTACATTCTTTTTCAGTTTTGCGAAGGTATCATCTTTCAATTCTGTATTGTAATACTGATACAGCCATCCGATAATCTCCACCTGTCCGGTTGGGTTGCCTTCTTCATCCAGTGTAGATACATTAAAATCTGCTTCCGGAATACCTGTTTCCGGATTTACCAGCATATAGATGACATCATCTTTATTGGTATAGGAAATACCAAACAACAATTCCATATAGTCAGAGTCTGCTTCAAAAAGCCCTGGTAGAATATCATGCAACTGATGGCACTGTTTCAGGAACAATTTACCGAACATTTTATCTGTATCTTCTGATGTACCGCTCATTTTCCAATTAATAATCTCTTCTTTTTCCTGTGCTGTCAGGTCTAAATCTACATCCGGCGCCTGTGTCACGAGATCCGGCTCCATTTTTTCTTCTTTTTCAGAGGAGAGTACACGAACTCTGTTTGGAAGATAGTCGTTCACTTCCATAAAACGGATCGCACAGATTCTGTTGAACCAGGTATAAGCTACTTCTTCTACGACAGCCTCAAAACCACGGGATTCAATCTGAGCTACCAGCCGTCTTCTCTGCTCACACTGTCTTTTATTCAACGTTACTTCTGTTCCTGCAACCGTCTGATATACTTCAAAGTCTGCTCTCTTAGTAATCGGTTCACTGCATGATTTTTCTGTAATGCCAATCATACCGGCTTTGTCTGTAACAGAATCAATCAGTTTCTTTCTTGCTTCTATGGCAATTTCTTTATCGCATTCTTGTTCATGTACTGTTTCCTCCCACTGGAATGATTAGCTTAATATAATAATCGTATTTTCATCCAGCTCGCTTAATAATTTTTTCCTCATCTCTGCCAAGAACTTATCAATATCCTGTTCATTTTCAATCGAATAGGTTCTCGCACCTGCCACGTTACTGATAGATACATTCTTACGTTTCTTTGACTTTGGCTGCACTGGCGGTGTTACTGGCTTCGGTGGTTCTGTATGACCGCCACCTGTTGGTGGTGTTACCAGAGGTACAGGCGGTTCTGGTTTCGGACGATGTGCTTCTTCATACTCTGTGATCTCATCCATGCAGCGAAGCTCAATGTATCACTTTCTAGTCTGATATTCTTCACTGCCGCAATCTCATAAGATGTATCCAGTTTCTGTTTTAATTCTGCAAAGGCATTTACAAACTTGTCCCTGAATACAGATGCAAATTCTTTTTCATCCAACGTATGTAATACTTTTTCCAGATCATCATCCACAATCGGACGCATCTCTTCTGCTTCTTTTTCAAGCAAAGCACCATACTGCTGTACAAACTTCATAGACATATCCGGCAGTTTCTGGATCTGGCTAAATGGATTTCTCGCTGTCACAATAGCTTCCATCTTAGCCACATTATCAATCACTTCCTGATCTCGGACATAGATTTTACTGTTTTCAAACATCTGGATCTGTTCCAGTGCTTTTTCGAAGATCTTTTTCTGACCACCTTTGAAGAAGTCAAATACCGGTGCGGTATCATCTGCATCGTATAACAGATCATCTCGCTTTTTATCTACTGTTTTAAAGAACTCTACCGGCTCTTTGAGTGCCAGAAGTTCTTCCAGATTTTTCTTCGCCTGTTCCATTAAGGATTTGCATGGCAGCTTCGGATTTACACGATATTCAATCATGATTTCACCAAATGTTTCCAGCTTATCCTGCGCTTTATTCTTAAAATTTCTCATAATAGTATCGTCATCATCACTGGATACGGAGAAACCAAAATAATCTTTCAATACTTCTTTTACAGAACGGATCTGTCCGTCTGTTGCTCTTTCCCTGATATCAATCAGCAGTTTCTCGACAAATTCACGTTTTGTCAGGTAACGTACCAGTCATCTTTTGTATTGGACAGCATAGATAAACTCTGACTGTTATAGGTAAGGGCTACTCTTCCCATCTTAAAGAGCATAGCAACCAGCCACTGCACGTCTTTCGGATCAAAGCCATAAGGAGCTGCCCCGAATTTATCCTGCAGAGCTTTCAGAGAAGTCTTCATATGTCTTGTATTATTGAGACCAATGACCTGAATCACCTCTTCCAGTGCTAATTTATTCGGTATTGTATCACTGGTTCCAAGGAAAGAAAGCTGTCCATCGTTGCTACTGAATACTGCAGCAATATCTGAAAGATCCGGTGCTGTCTCCATATAGGTCAGCTTGTTATACTGCATGGCTACCAGTTTACCAAGTGCTTCATTAATACGGCTCGTTGGATCTTTTGCTGAAATATTTGCTTTATCTCCATTCACATAGATCTCTGCATGTTTCAATGCATCCTCAATAAAGATACGGATACGGTCTTTCTTTTCAATACGTTCATCTTCTTTTGCACGACGGATGCTGTCAAAACTTCCTCTTGCGCCAGAAGCATTTTTATTTAGGAACTTATAAATCTTGATAGAGTCGGTAATTTCATCCAGGAAGGTACTATCGTTCGGTAATTTTACAATCACACTATGTTCCTGTGCGGAAAGCTACGCAGAGCAGAATCCGGATAATCTTCCCCATATGGTGTGATGATGGATACTCCGATATCGTTGGATTGATTACCCTTGAAGTAACGATCATCTACTTTCTGATTGAATGGGAATAAATAACGGCTGCTGTAACGATATTTCTTGTCTGTAAAAATTTCTTCGAAGATTACGGTAGAAGCTTCTCCGATAATCTCACCCATTTCTACCGATTCGTTGTTGATGGCATTATTGATTTCCTGCTCTTCATTGGTCAGGAAAATATAGATTTCTCCATTCTTTTGTACCAGTGTCTCTCGGATCAGTTTCTTTAAGGATTCTTCGATCTTTCCACGGATTTCAATACGGTCATCATCAATATTGGAGATCATCAGCGTAGTAAGGTTATCTACGTTTGCTTTGATCTCTTTGACATATTTAATCATAAACAGGACCTTCAGCAGTTCCACATCAAACTCGTCCAGTCTGCTGTTATCCTCTGCATCCGTAATGACCTGACTGTGCTGATGGTCAATGAATTTATGCAACGGATCATAAAAATAGCTGAACGGTACCAGTACACCTTCCTGGCTGTCTTTTAACCGGATGGCAGATTCCTGGAACAATGCCAGCATGGAACGGGACTGATCGGATAAGTGCTTTCCGCTGGCTCCATGAGTACGCACCGCTGTCAGTACCTGTCCAAGCAAGTTGAACTGGTATGGAATAAACGGATAACAGTCTGCAAAATCTGTTTTATCTGTATATAATTTTTTATCTGCAGTATCTGCTGTAAATGTGATCAGATTCTTGATAATAGATTCTTTCTGCTCATATAACAGCTTCAATGCAGACTCTGCAATCTCGTTTTTCTCCAGAATACGTTTCCGGATAACCTCGTCTACATTGGATGCAGACAGGGATAATCTGGTATCAAAACGTCCCTGGATCTTGGAGAAGTCATTTCCTTTTGTCTTTGTGATAGAATCAATATCTTCCTGGCTGGTAACGATCACCCATGCTTTTCCTCTGCAGGCAGTTCCAAGATCTTCTACGATGGTCTGCAGATTCAGCATTAACTGTGTATCATCTGCAATATACTGTCCGATCTCATCTACAAGGAAAATAACGTGATGGTTCGGTCCTTTTTTCTCACAGTATTCTTTGACTAAAGATACAAATTTTTCAATGCTGAGATCATATCCACTTTTAGCATTTTTGCACCAGTTGCGGGCAGCCTCCTCACTCATAAAGTCCATGGCAACAAGAGTTTTTACAACTTTATCCTGAACTACTGCAAATGCCTGTCTCTTTCTCTTCCAAGGTGCACCTGCAATCTCTTCAAATTTCTCTTTGAACTCTTCAAATCTGCCTTCGTTATCCAGCTGGCGTTCAAATTCTGCAAGATATGGAATAGATCCGCAGTATCCCTGCATTTCATTAAATACCTTCATGAAAACTTCCACGATAGCTTCTTTCCCTGAGCCAACCTTTGCAGATCCTTTGGAATCAATATTAAAGAGCATGACATCAGAAGAAATGGTTCCGGAATTGGTCATCTTGGCAATCAGCATCGGATCATCGATTTTCTTTCCGTCTGTAAAGTACTCGATGGCTCTCTTTCCTTCTACCACACTGTTTTTTAACAGATAAGAAAGAATCTTTAAGAAGTGAGATTTACCACTTCCAAAGAAACCGGAGATCCAGACACCCATTTTGTCTGTATTGTTATTGATTCCCTTTTCATAGTTATCGAAAAAATCACGGAAATGTTTTAACAATTCTTTTGTTACTACATATTCGTCCAATTCCTGATATACGTTTTCTTCATCAGACTGACCTACTTTGATTACGCCCTTAATATCACGGTCAATCTGTTTCTCAAACATCTCTTTAATCTGCATTTTTCTTCTCCTTTGTTTTACACAAGCCGGAATGCCCGGTAATAATTTCTGGAATCCATCGTTCCAAATAATTTCAGATCCTGTCCGCTGTATTCTCCAGGATAAAACATCACAACTGGCACACTGTCCAGTACCTGATGTAAATTGTTCAAAATATTATGGCTTGCAATGATCGGATGGCATTTTCCAACTCCTGTCAGAAAAATCACGCTGTCTGTCAGATCTTCCTGTAAAATCTTTGAGATAATCAGGTTCAGTTCGTTCGTTTCATCCAGTCCCAATGTCTCTACCAGACTGTCTGCCATATCAAAAAAGCCATTATCTTTTTCCAGATCAAAGAAGGCTTCCAGATATCCTTCTTCCTCCAATACCTGAATCATCGTGTGAAACAGGTCAAATTCTATGATTTTAAAATCTTTATTGCCATTATTGATTCTGTCTTTTAAGTATGCGATATGATTGCGCACTTCCAGTTCAGCTCTCGGATCGTAATCAAACACATAATATCCGACTTCATTTCCAAGTCCTTTATTTTCACGGAAAGACTTTTCAGAAATCTTATCCTCAATCCGGTTCAGTCTTTCTTCCAAATTTAATCTTGCCATCCTTAGACTCCCTTCACTGCCTTCAAGTATTCTCCAATCCCATTTGCAGTCAGTAATTCTTCTGTCCGGTAATCAATATGAATTGGCTTGATTGTTCTTGGTTTTGCACTGCTTTCCAGCAATCCTGCCTCAAACATCATTCTGGTAAAGCACTGTTTTAACTTCCGTACTGCAGTATCCGTCCAGCTGGCAACCACATCGCTCTGCATTGCCTTATCTGCAAAAAAGACATTCAGATCCCGGTCTGTGATCTCTTTTTCTCCTAATCGAATCTTTTCGTCGTATACTTCATGTAAAAACTCAAAAAATAATCTGCTATCCATCAGAATTGCAATCAGATTCAGAATCTTTGCGGTTTCTACATCACAAGTGATAAATGCCTGTAATACTGCTTCTGGTAAGGCTGATACCCTTCGGTACGTTCCATTCAACACCTCATAAGCTCGATATTCTGCTTTCACCTGATAGATATTTTCCTCCCAGGCAATCTTGCGGATGTCTGCCTTGCTAAGTCCTTCCAGAATATAAGCTGCTGTTTTTCTGGATTCTTGCAACCAGAATAATTTTGATGTAAGTCCTGCACTGTAGTCCATTACTGTCCACCATCCTTTGTTTCCTGGCACAGCGGACATTCGCAATCCGCTTTCGCTACTTGCTCATGAACGCAGCCGCTTTGCGGCTTGCGTTCATAATGGACAATATCTCCGAAATCACAATCTAACTTCTCGCAGATCTTTTCCAGAACCTTCATGGAAACCAGCTCGTCATTGGTCATTTTTGCCACGGTGCTGCTGCTGATTCCCACCTGGTTCATCATATCCACTTTCTTCATTTTTTTATCGATTAATAGCTTCCACAATCCATTGTATGATACTGCCATATGTATTCCCTCTTTGTTATGCAAAACTTATGGTTTTTCTGTATTTTGAAAGTATATTATTTCTTTTCGTCCTTATACTCTCAATCTTTATTATTGTATCATACTGTATGTTTTTCTTCAACGATAAGTGCAAATGATAGCTTCGACTTTGCGAAAGATTCATTTGAAAAATCTAATGATAGCACATAAGATTTGTTCCTATTCTTCCAAATACATTTTCAGTGCGTTATAGCAGTTCAGTGTCTCATTGTCTGCATCATTGAAATTCTGGGAATAGGTCTGCAGACTTCCTGTTGGATCCGTAACCAGATTTGTCAGTGATATATAGGCATCATACAACTTTGAAAGGGATTCATAAGCATCTTTATACTCTTCTGGTGGATTCTTTAATTTCTTCATCAGGGAGTTTACAGTATCTTTATTGCTATTGATATCCGCTATTTGTCCACTGAAACTGCTATCTGAAAAGAGATTTTGCAGGGCATCATTAAAGTCAGATACAAAGTATCCATCCGGTTTTGTATATTTATTTGTCGTGCTATCACTTTCTTTATAAATTGCGTTGTACCATACCTGCTTGATCAGATTACCGCAAGTTTCCGCATCACTGGCTCCTGAAAGCATGGAATATGCTGCCATATTCAAATTTGTCCCATATTCCTCGCTTTGTTTCTGGGCCTCTGCCACTGCCTTCGCTGCCACATTCTTCTTATGTGTCTGTACTCCAATGGCTGTGATGATTGCCGCAGCAAGAACTGCTATCGTTGCAATCACAATTATTTTCTTTGACTTTTTGGTTATCTTCACACCGGTGACTTCTACCTGCTGTGGAGTTTTTTCTGTCTCAATAATGTTTTCTATTGGGCAACCGCATTTCGGACATATATCCATTCCTTCTTCCAGTTCCGCTCCGCAGTCCGAACAGTATTTCTTTTCTTCTGGGACCAACACGGTTCCACAATGCACACATTTCTTCGCCTTATCTGATATTTGCTCGCCGCAATTTGGGCATGTTGTCATAGCCATAATCTTTTTCCTCCAAATTTTTCATTTTCAATTCCGTCTCTACCATTTCCAGTAGTTTTTCCAGTCTATTTTTTTCCTTCTTTATATGCCTGAATCTCATCCGCCCAATGATCGTCCATAAAATCCATCATTGCGTCACTTTCAACAGCTTTTGAAATTGCTCCTCCTACAGCTTTAAAATTTAATTCAACGCCCTTGGAATCATTTTCATATGTTACAGATCTGTTTCTGGCAATCCCTATCTTCTCAGCCTCTCTTCCTGCATCAATATTGGCACCCAGAAACAGGAACTCCCATCCGCACTCTTTTTTTGCTTCTATCTTTCTCCTGATCTGTTCCTGTGTAAAATGCTCACTGGAATTTTCTAATCCATCTGTAGTAATAACAAATATGATCTTTCCTGCCCTGTGAGCCTCCGGAAGATGTTTCTGTACATTTTCCATTTTTTCAATCGCTATTCCAACTGCATCTAATAAAGCGGTACAGCCACGCACAAAGTATTCTTTTTCCGTAAGTGGTTCAATGATCTCCACCGGAAATCTGTCATGGATGATATCTACTTCATCATCAAATAAAATAGTAGTCACATTCACTTTCTTTCCCTGTGCCTTTTGTTTTGCAATCATGCCATTAAAGCCACTGATCGCATCACTTTCCAAGCCACCCATCGATCCACTTCTGTCCAAAATAAAAACCAACTCAGTTAATTCTGTATTCATGTGATTTCCTCCTTACTAGCTTGTTCTTCAAGCCATTGTGGTATCCCCTTGCGGGATTTCCTCCTCTGATATTTGTTGTTAATCACATTTTATCTACAGAACCAACTGGGTTGGTCGCCTGTCAGGTGACATTGCACCAAAATATTTTAAATAAGCGATATTCGTTCAAAACACTGGTTGTCCATACGCATCCAGTACATCATTGATCTCAAACATATCATAAATCTTATTCTGCAAAAAATATGCTACGATAATATCTGTTTTTGAGCTTCTGGATAATGCGAAACCGGCACTTGCCAGTAAATCCTTTGCTTCATCCAGTGATAATTCCAAGGCAATCGTAAAAGCCAGTACCGTTTTTTTATTTGGAACATAATTGACATCTTTCCGGATTTTTGAAAAATGTCGACGATCCACATATGCCTTTGTATATGCTTCTGAATCAGTCATACCACGCTCATCGATCATTCGGAGTAATCTCTGTGAAAATGTTTCCTCCAGCTGATTCATCAGATTATCAATATTTCTGTTTACCGACATCGTAGAAGACATACCTTTTTGTATTTTTGTCTTCTGCATTGTTGAAACATCAAATTCTTCTGGTAATGCTTCTTCTGAAAAACTGCTTTCTTTTACCGGCTCTTCCTGTAAAGCCTTTTCTTCGGCTCTCTTTTTCCGGAATTTTGTAATTTTATCAAAAATGGATTTCATTTCTTTATCCATTTTGATATCGTCCTTTACCGGCTCATAATACTTATCTATATATTTTCCTACCTCATCAATCAGCTTCTGATCTGCCATAATCTGTACCGCCTTTTATAATTCTTAATCATCGTAATGATTGAATCCACCTAAAAATCCTGGATTGCTATGCCCCTTATCATCATAATGGTTCAAACCGCCAAAGAATCCTGGACGACTCTCACCTATTTTGTGCCCGTTATTATCATAATGATTCATGCCACCAAAAAAGGAAGGCGAACTATGTCCGATTTTCTTTCCATTTGTATCATAATCGTTCATACCACCAAAGAATCCCGGTCGCTCTCGCCTACTTTTTTTCCGTTTGCATCATAATGATTTATGGATCCAAATAACCCTGGTCTGCTATATCCTTTTTTACTCATAATCTCACCCTCCTGACTCTATTAGCCTCTTGTTTGATCTCAGAATAACACACTTTTTTCATTTGAAAGTCGCATAACAGGCGACATTCTTTTATTTCATTTACAAACATTATACCATTTATAATTCTTCCGACAATACGCAAAAAAGCCGGAAGTCACAATATTATCCGTGATCTCTGACTCATTGTGCTTATACTACACTGTCCTTACACCCCGATCAGCTCTTCTCTCCGGCTTATCTTTTTCTGTGCTACTGCTTTTCTTGTAAGAACACAACGCTTAATTCCACCATGATCCGCCCTGTTCCCGGAGGTATGGAATACTTTCCTTAAAACTCTTTGCAGAATTTTTGATAAATTTCCTTTTTTTGCTTGCAAAAGAGCAATTCATCTGTTAAAATGGTGACTGTTGATAAAAGGAGGTGCTATTCATGGCTAAATGTGCAATCTGCGATAAAGGAGCTCATTTCGGAAACAATGTGAGTCATTCCCATAGAAGATCCAACAAAATGTGGAAATCTAACGTTAAATCCGTCAGAGTAAAAACAACTGCCGGCGGAGCAAAGAAAATGTATGTATGTACTTCTTGTTTAAGATCCGGAAAAGTTGAAAGAGCGTAAGTAATATCGTATGCCCCCGTAGAATGCGGGGGCTGTTTTTTTATCTTTAAGACAGATAAATTACAAGCGGAAGTATGCCAGGTGCACACTTCCCGCTTATCTGCAAAACATATGATATCCGCATAGCAGACATATGACTGCCATTGCGATCACAATAAAATTCTCTGTAATAAGGATACCAAGAACCATGCCCACACCAATAAAAAACAGCATAAAACCAGTTAGCTTTCCCACTCCTGTCTGCTCATTTCCTGTTTTTTATTACAGTATATGCATGAAATCTAAATGGAATACTACTCTTCTTTCCCGTCTGTATCCTCGGCATTGCCTGCACCTGGTGCAAAACGGTTCACAAAATCCGGCACCATATCCAGAACCTTGGTAAGGCCATCCTGATTTTTTACGTTTACAAGTTTGGTGCTTCCATTCTGGATCACAAGTACTGCACAGGGAGACATCTTTCCGGCAAGACCTCCGCCGCCATTGTTCTTCTTATCCCCTTCAAAAGCTCCGGCTCCCACGCCGAAGGATACATCGACCAGAGGAAGGATAATGGTATCACCTACATGAATGGCATCGCAACCACTGTTTTGGCCGATACAAAGCCATCCATTCCTTTAAATAATGAATTCACGGTATCTTTGAAATTATTCTCTTTCTCCATGTTTTACCTCCTTATGTCTCCATCGGTGGATGACGTATTTTATATTTTTATTGAAATAAAGCTCTGCTGCTGTTTTGAGAACTACAATTCCATAAATCCTTCCTTTTAACATGATCTCTCCCTCAAGAACATTTTCATCATCAAAAAGGGGCGCTGCTTCGATCTTGTTTTTATGAAAAGGAATTGTCATTCCTAATACAGCCAATACCATACCTGTAACTGCCGGATCTTCATTGCCAAATGTGATCTTTCCGGTGATCCTTGTCGGAAGCACATGATAAATCATTTTTTTTGCATTTTTCCACAGAAAGGAAAGAGCCTCTCTGGTTCGGGGATGGTCTAAAAATTCCTTCCACCAGTTTATCTTATCACAGAAATTTCGGATTGTTAATGCAAGACTTTGCATTTTTTTTCAGAATCCTTTTGGGGATTCCAAGAAAATTCTGTACGATTCGGATCAGATTTCCAACTGCAGTTTTTATTCTTCCCACTATATTCAAAATTAAATCTGCAATCTTTGTCCGAAGCTTCTTTTCATCTTCCGATTCTTCCGATATTTCTTCGGAAATCGATATCGGCTCCATTATTACATTTTCCGAAATTTCATTTATATCTTTAACAGTATCTTCCTGAGGCTCAGACATTTGTAACTCTGCTGCATCGTTCTGCTGTTCGCTTTTTGATGTCTTTTCATGACTTCCAGAAGCCTCTGTCTGTTTTTTTGCATTTTGGTTTCCGGAGTTGGAAAGAGCTCTTGGTTTCTTTTTTTTACGAAACAGATTTTTAAATTTTTCCAACGGAATCCCTAAAAAACATATTTTTGTTTTCAGAACGCCCTGCTCCCAGAATACCTGTGCAGATATTATATGAAGCAGCCAGCTCACTTCACCGGTAGCATGTATTTCCCGAAGACTATCCGTACGGTCTTTTTTTAAATTTCCTCTGTATCTGATTGGACAAAATAAAAGAAGCAGCAGGATCAGAAAGATCAGCCCGATCAGAATGCCCAGAAGGATCAATATCCATTTTATTATCAGCCATAATATATGCAGCATTGGTTCACCTGTTTTTCAGATATTCTTTTATTTTAAAATTTCCAGTTTCGGTATAAACCTGTTCGATCATATCCTGTACCATCTGTATAGCACCGGATTTTCCTCTGGCCATTCCAACGATCAAAGGACAGGTAGCTCTGGCGCTTCGCTGTACAAGCATGCCTGCGGGAAGAATTTCCAAAATATTTCCGGGATTATCAGACAAAGTAACAACGTAGATATCCGGCACGAATTTGCCAGCAGTGATCCTGGCTCTTATTCTAGTAGGATTTTTTACATCATTTCCTATGTAATAGTTTTTCATCCATTTCAGCAATCTGCCATCACCTCCGTCTATAATGCCAAACAGGGCTGCGTAAGTACACAGCCCTGTCCTGTTGTTAAAAATACTTCTGCTGTTTCGCCCAGACGCCCTCACTTCGCATTTCCAGATACTCCTGATAGGCCTGTTCCACGATATGCTTCTCGTTGGAAAAACGGAGAAGATGATAGATCTCATGAAACTTATAGTATCCGGAATCTACAAAATATTCCTCTCGCTGGGGTTTGCTATGATAATTATCAGCTATCATGAGATACCAGTGTACCTCTTTCATTACCACATCCTCCGGAACGGTGAAATTATACTGGCTCTTACCGATATATTTCACGATAGAGGCCCGAACACCTGCTTCTTCCATTACTTCACGTAAAGCAGTCTGTTCAAAAGTCTCTCCTTTTTCTACAGTTCCTTTGGGAAGCACCCATCCTTCATAACGGTTCCTGTAGGATTTATACAATGCCAGGATCTTACCCCGATGAATTACCACACCGCCACAGCTTGTTGCTTCTATCATATTGCAATCCTCCTGTAATGCGTGTGTCTTTTGCACTGGCTATAGTATACCTCTTTTTCACCTTATAGGCAAGGGGCAAGAAGCAGATACTGTTCTCAATTTAATCGAAATAATATGCATCAAAAACATCGGCCGCAATGGGAACTGCCGCTTCACTTCCGGTTCCGCCGTTTTCCACGATCACTGCAATGGCGATATCTGGATCATCTACATTAGAATAACCCACAAACCAGGAATGACTGGAGCCATTTTCATCAAACTCCGCAGAACCGGTCTTTCCGGCAACAGTATATCCTCGTCCATTCAATGCGGAAGCCGTACCGTTTTCAACTACATTTTTCATTAGTTTTCCAAGGATATTGGCTTCATTTCTTGTCATCAGACGTTTGTATTCTGTTTTTTCTGTTTCCCTGACCGTATCACCGGAATTATTCACGATCTTATCGATCATAGTTGGCTTCATCAGTACACCATCATTGGCGATGGCACTTGTGATCAATGCCATATGCATCGGAGAAACAAGAGTGTTACCCTGGCCGATCGAGGTCTGCATCACAAGTGCATTCGGAGAATCTTTATCAAGGGTAAAGCGACTGGTTTTATAGGAATTCAGCGGAAGCGCCCTATTAAAGAGCAGATCCTCTGCAGTACTTTTCAGAGTATCTCCTCCCAGACCAAGTCCCATATCTGCAAATGCACAGTTACAGGAATGTGCAAATGCGGAATAAAAATCCTCCTGTCCATGTACTGCCCCATTGTAACACTGGATCGTGTGGTCATCCACTGTGATACTTCCCTGACACAGATAGGAATATCCCTCCAGTGATCCCTTTTGTCTGAAATAATCCAATGCCGTGACGATCTTAAATGTTGATCCCGGAGGATAAGCTCCATTGGTTGCACGGTTTAAAAGGCTACTGTTACTTTCATCATTAACAAGGGTATCCCAGTTCTGTGCGATCGTGTTCGGATCAAAATCCGGTTTGCTCACCATAGCCAGGATACGTCCGGTGGATGGCTCCAGTACAACTACCGCTCCTCTGCGGTCTCCCAGAGAATTGTATGCTGTTGTCTGAAGATCTGCATTCAGACTGGAGATCACGGTATCACCCTGATTCTTTTTTCCCAGGAATTCATTTTTCATCTGTTCCAGAAAAAATGAATGGGAGGTGAGAAGCTGGAAATTTGCTTCCGATTCCAAACCGCTCTTACCATTGGTATCATATCCTACTGCATGTGCAAAAATATTGGAAAACGGATACGTTCTCTCTTCTGTTCCATCTTCATACACATTGGTCTGTGCCAGGACCTCACCATCCGAAGACTGGATACTTCCACGTACTACCCGGTCCGAAAATGTATCCTGACGGGTGTTGTACGGGCTGTTGATAAAATCTTCACTTTTTATGGCGTCAAAATAGACCAGATATCCGATCAGACTGACAAAGATCAATATAAAGAAGGCCGATACAAAAGTTAAAGGCCGGTTCTTTTTTTCTACGGAGTCTGGCGATTTCTCTTTCTCTCAGGCGTTGCTCTCTTTCCTCTTCTTTCAATCGTTTCTTTTCGCTGCGTTTCAATTTGTTCGTCCTCATCTTCCCTCAGAATATACAGTCCCTGAATGATCGCAAGCATCAGGATGGTACACATGACAGAACTGCCTCCGTAACTCACTAGCGGAAGTGTAACTCCTGTCATTGGAATAAACTTGGTTGCACCGCCGATGGTCAGAAATACCTGAAAAGCATATTCTGTTCCGAGCCCCAGTGCGATCAGTTTATAAAACGGATTCCTGATCTTTAGTGCAATAGTAACGATCATCAGAAAAAAGCTTGTGCATACAAGAATCAGGCAGATGGCAAAAATGCCACCCAGTTCCTCGCAAATAGCACTGAAGATAAAATCATTTTTTACGACCGGGATCTTCTCTGGAGAGCCCTGACAAAGTCCCATTCCAAACCAGCCTCCGGTTCCGATCGCAAACAGAGACTGCACGATCTGATAACCTTCATTTTGATAGACAGCCATCGGATCCTTCCAGGCACTGACTCGCTGACGGACATGTCCAAAAAGATGATATGCGATCACCGAACCAACGCATCCTCCGCCAAGTCCCAAAAATAAATAGCTCGGATTTCTGGTTGCCACATAGATCAGTACAAGGTAGGTGACAAAAAAGATTACTGCACTACCCAGATCCCTGGAAAGAACCAGGATCCCTACATGGATCACTGCAACGATCGTAGCCAGTACTACTTTGCGAAAATCCACCTTGGTACACAGAAGTGATGCCATAAAAAATACGAAGGTTATCTTGATCACCTCGGAAGGCTGGATTCCCATAAGAGAAAGCTTTGCACCGTAGCTTGTGCTTGCCAGAACAAGAACTGCCGCCAGAAGTACAATACCAATTCCGGCATAAGCCCATGTAAGATCCTTTAAAAATTTCATTTTTCGTATCATTACCGGTATCACCAGTGATACTGCACTACCTGCGGCCACGATCAGAAGCTGCTTAGTTGCAGACGGAAGTGAAAGCCGACAGAGCATGATAAATCCTACGCTCAGGAGCATACACATATTATTTAAAAGAAGCAGCGATGCATTCTGATAAATAATTCGATAAAGGATCTGGATCGCTGCAAAAAAGATCATCATTCGATATAGAACAGGATGACCCTGAAATCCATGCTTTTTAAATAGATCACAAGAAATGCTGTAAAATCAATAAAAAAGATCATGGTCAGCTGCTGATGGAGCAGTTCTCTCTTTTCTTCCTCATCCTGCCGCCACACCATATAAAAACAATGAAAGGTATAGACGATCATCAATGTGAGGATCACATACTTAGATAATTCTGTAATTACATTAATCATACACTTTTACTCGGCTCCTCTTTTAAAATGGCCTTTTGTATACCTGCGTCCGGAAGGTTTTCCGTTTTCCTGATAAACCGTCCGGAATTCTTTCAGGATCGCTTTTGCTTTCTCTGGCTCTTCGATCGTAAATGCCAGTCGCAAAGAGTGAAGGTTCAGTTTTTTTACCTGATCTTTTTCACCCGGAAGTCCGTAAGGAATGCTATTATAAATGATATTATAACAGTATTTTGCTTTTTCGGAGATGTTTTTTCCCCATGGATCACAACTGCATTTTACCGGAAATTCACTGTTATAGCGGTCTTTCAGATAAGCCGTCTCATATTTTCCTGTACATCCGAAAAGATTCTTCCTTACACACTGCGCGGAAAGCATCAGTGGGATATACCCATATAAAAGCAGCTCCGAAGAAGTATTATCTCTGTGTTTCAGTTCACCCTCATTCAACTCAAGGGGACTGTATTTCGAAGAACTCCCTCTTCCCGCCAGAAATCAACACTCTGATCATTCCAGGTATACATGGATGCATCCAGGATACATTTTTCGCCATATCCCATTTTTTTCAGTACGGCGTAAGATTCCAGGTTTCTTACCAGAAAGCCCTTCATACCCTGCTCCAACCATTTTTGAGCTGATCGAAGCCACTTTTCGGGGATTTCTCCGCGATGGATATGTGGAGTAGAAAGATATAATTCACTACTTGCAGCAAGTTCCGGTGAAAAATATTTTCCATAGTATCAAAAGGAAAATAAAAACCTGTAATCCCCGGTTCGTTCAAAAGTACTTCCGCAGTATCCGAACGTTCACAGGATACATACACAGGTAGGCTGTCTGTTACCCTTCTGTGACAGGCAGCCTGACCCTTAGATTTCGTCGGCTGCTTCGTAACCTGTGCTCTCTTCTGACATCCAATCAGTGCTTCCCGTAGCTGACTCAGAGCATCTCTTCGTACTTCATTGAGAACTTTAACCGGAACAAAAATCCTTCCATTTATTTCAATGTTCAGATCCTCCCACTGAAAATCTGTATTTCCCAGTTTCTCCATCTGCTGACGGATCCTCTGTTCTTCCATTGGCTGATTTTTAGCAAACTGTACCTCACCGCCCATAGCAGTTACTGTCTGGCCCTTGCAGGTTATTTCCAGTATAACAGGACTTTCAGGAGAAAGTATTAAATTCCCATGAATTTTTTCTTTTATTTTTCTGATCTCCGGCTGGATATTACCGGATTTTTTTTCATTGGCAAAAGCATCATTTCCGGCCCGCGATACATATCATAGTATCCTTTGCAGGATCCTCCCCGACTGAAAAGCTCAAGAAGATACTTCCGGTCTTTTTCCTGAACGTGATATTCTTTTCCACTTAAATACATATCCAGATATTTTCGATATACTGCCGTGACGCCCGCTGTGTACGCCGGCTGTTTCATACGCCCTTCGATCTTCAGAGACATAACACCCGCCTCCAGGATATCCGGAAGAATATCCAGAGTGCAGATATCTTTCAGGCTTAATGCACAAAAATCCTTGTCTCCTTTATATTTTCTGTGATCCATGGTTACACTGTAAGGAAGCCTGCATGGCTGTGCACAGCGGCCACGGTTTCCGCTTCTTCCACCGAAAATACTGCTCATCAGACACTGGCCGGAATAGCTGTAACAGAGAGCTCCATGGATAAAAGTCTCTATTTCCAGAGAACTTGCCTTATGCATGGCAGATATCTCTTCCAGGGAAAGCTCTCTGGCCGGAACCACACGAGTTGCTCCCTTTTCCTCCAGAAACCGCATTCCCTCCGGTCCGGTTACTGTCATCTGTGTGCTTGCGTGAATATCCAGATCCGGAAAATTCCGGCGTATAAAAGAAAATACTCCCAGATCCTGTACGATCACCGCATCCAGCCCTGCCTCATAATACGGAAGCAGATATTCAAACAGCTGATCATCCAGTTCACGGTTCTTCAAAAGTGTATTCACAGTAAGATATAATTTACGGTTATGGATATGTGCGGTCTCAATGGCAGTGATCAGCTCTTCCTGGGTGAAGTTCTGCGCATAAGCTCTTGCTCCAAAAGCCGGTCCCCCTACATATACCGCATCAGCCCCGGCACCAATAGCTGCCTCAAAGCTTTCATAAGAACCTGCCGGCGAGAGCAGTTCTGTTATCATATTTTTCAAAGTATTCCCTCATCTCCCATCTGTTAATCAATCCGATGACCATAAAACAAAAGAGGATTACCGAAGCAATCCCCCATCCTTATTTAAGCAGTTCATCAAGTTCTTTCTCCAGTTCCTTCACCTTACCGTCCAGAAGATTCTTCTGTTCCTGAGCTTCCTGTTCTGCCTTCTTCGCCTCTTCAATCTGCATTTTCAAAGAGATCAGTTCATGTTTCAGATCATACATCTCCTGGTCTTTCTGCTGCAGATCCTGTTCAAAAATCTCCGCCTGCTTCTTTGCCTTAAAATAATCATCTGTAATATTCAGACTGAGCAGTGTATGCTTGGTCTCCATGGCCTGTCTGGAGTATCCCGGCATCTGACTCAGCTCACTGATCTTATTATTCATATAGGCTGCAACCTTCTGAAAATATTCCTCGGACTCATACCCGCCCAGAGTAATGATCTTTCCATCGATAACAACCTGTGCTGTATTCTTTACCGCCATTCGTAAAGCCTCCTGAATTTATCTGTTACTGGTAATTTCCTCAATAACATTCCTCTGCATTGCCGGTCTTACAACCCACAATTTCTTTTATTATAACTGATTCCCGCAAAAATGTATAGAAGTTTTTCTATTATTTTGTCGATTACAATATTTTCTTTAAAAATGCAAATGTTTTTCTCAATTATGAGTGTTGGCTTTCATGTGTTCGATCATCTTTTTCCAGGAATCAATACCGCAGGTTCCACTTACCTTTACGCCTGTGTTTTTCTGGAAAACTTTCAGAGATGCTTCTGTATCGTCTCCGAAATGGCCATCCACAGTAACACCAAGTACAGACTGCAGCACGGAAACTGCAACGCCGGAATTCCCTTTCCGGATGATCGGAAGCTGGGTCTCAAATTTTCCTGTCAGAACTACTGCCTTTTCTGAAGTCTGTACAGGATACACTGCTTTTCCGTTCCAGTCATAGATGGTGTAGCCCTGTTTCCACTCTTTCTTTGCATTCTCAAGGCTCTTGTATGCTCCAATCTGGCTCTTGCTGTCAGCCCAGGACTTTCTTGTGCGATAATACTTATCTACGTTGGCGTGGTGGTCTCAGCTCCGATCAGCTGCTTGAACCGGTTCCAGTCACCTTTTGCACGGATCGCTGACGGGCAGTTCTTTGCGCATACATCATAATGCTGCACAACTCTGTCAGCCGGGATTCCCAGCTGTTTCATAAGCTGTTTGCACAACCGGACTGTATTCTGGAAAGCTTTCTCATAATTATAGCCAGCCTGGACACACATCTCGATCCTACTGAATTTCTGTTGTTGACAGTACCAAACAGCCGACCGCCGTAGTTAACCCCTACGTGCCATGCGCCACGGTTATACGGAAGCGCCTGATATGCCTCTGTGTCATCCACATATACATGTGCAGAATAGCCTTTAAAGTTTCCATCATGTTGAGCCTTAGCATGTGCTTTCGCATTTGCACCCTTGGCATAGTTATCTGTGTTGTGAATTACGATATATGCCGGTTTATGACCTGCATAGCTGTTGTTGTTACTGATAAGACTTGTGTTGATATTCATGGTTGTACTCTCCTTTTCTGTTTTTGATGTCTTATTTGATGCCTTAATAGATAATATGCCATTCAAATGCTGATGATCTTCTGACCATAATTCCTGCCGGATACCTGAGCTTTTCCCATAATCTTTAACATATGTTTCCTCCAATAAAAAAAAGACGATTACTCGCCTCCTAAAAATACTTGAATTATTTTTTTCGAAATGGTATATTGATAATACAAAGGAACAACCGCCCACAAGGGGTTGAACTCAGTGAATAGCGAAATAGAAATTCCACCCTACACTCAGCCAAAGTTTTGGGGTGGTTTTTCTATGTAGAAAATTACTTACAAAACGTCAAAACGAACGTAAGCAATGCCAGAATGAACATACCAAAAGCCATGAGGTCTTTGAAATCAAAATGATTCTTGTCCATCAGCACCACCTCCATTCTATGTAGAATAGAGGTCAGCCACCCTGCAACACGATTGCTCCGTGTTCTATATTATCATATCGTCCTTTGATGTTCAACGAATTTCACAAAGGGATCACTTGCCCTCTGAATCTTTGTATTTCGTCCTGTCCCAGATACCTTTTACTTTTTCCCAACCGCCGGTCGCAACCAAATACACTACAAACGCCGCAATAATCGATGCGAAAATATAATACCAGGTGACAGCTGTCTTATAATACGTGCACAGGACTGCCAGTGCCACCGGACACAGGATCAGTGATGTGACCAGTGCTACAATACTTGTCGGGATCTTATTAAGTCCCGGGAGCTCTTTGATCACCTGCACAATAATCGATACCAGGAACGCCAGCACCCCGATCAGCGCCAGACCATATGTTACATACTGCATCATTACATTTACATTCATGTTCATTCTCCTTTTCTTTCCAGATCTTCTATTCTATGACATGAGCAAATGATTGTTTCCATGTAGTGTTTCCCTTCTCCGACTGTTGCACCGGCGCAATTACAGTTTAAAGCACATGTTTTGAAATTTCTTATAAGCATCAAAGTATAACTCGTGCTTATCTCCGTTATATGTCAGCTCATAATACATTCCATCCGGCACAGTCGTGCTCAGAAGTGCTTTACTGTTCTGTAATGTCTTACAACTCCATACCACGTACACATACTGTACTGTGATCTGTTTTCCATCGATCTTATCCATGTGTGAATTGGTATATTCAGCTACTTTTACTTTGCAAAGTCTTAAAAATTCTTCATTTCCCATTCCTTACCTCCTACACATGGTCAATTCTCGAATTCCATACTCAACCGCACGCTCATGTTCGATCTTGCATCCTCTTGCTTTCTGCCAGTCTTTTGCAAAATAGGCGATATCGGCATCAGATAAAAACTCCAGGGACTTTCCAATGAACCACAGAGGTTTTGCTCCTACCGGTGCTGACTGGAAGAAAGAATCAATAACCTCTACAGGTTCTCTCAACAACTCTTCTGCCGCTTTGATTGCCACCTTTCGCTCTGCAAGAATCTCCTCGTCTGCTTTGCCACTCATTGGCTGACTGATAAATAATTTCTTCATTTCTTGTCCTCTCTTTCTTAAAAAAGTGTATAAAAATACCACCTGTCATTTTCTGACTGGTGGATAATTATTGTTTATTTTAAGTCTTGCATTCTTGTGTATATTATCGTAAAATACACATAAAATATCTTAATAAGAACCATTCGCAGTACCCATGATCTTTTAGATCGTACAGCTGAATGGTTCTTATTTTTTATTTCTTTGATAAACACCAATTATTTTTCTATCCTTGTACAATGCGATCTCTTCCAAAAAAGGAGAGATGTGTTGATCTGAACAGATTATTGACCTGCTCCATTATTTCGCCCTCTTTCAGCGGGCAATCCGTTATATCAAAAATAAAGTTTCCTGCCTGGCGCTTTTTCTTTTTTACCGCATTATACAGAACGTTTTTTCACCTGTGCTAATAGTCTTCAATTCAGATTCTCTGGTAACTCAGTTACCGAGTAATTCACTTTTTTTATGACCTTTACTTTGTCGATAAATCAGGACGAGGATATCCAAGATGGGTATATGCCAGCACGGAAGCCATTCTTCCACGTGGAGTTCTGTTAAGGAAACCTGTCTGCAAAAGATAGGGTTCATACACGTCTTCCAGTGTTCCGGAGTCTTCTCCGATCGATGCGGCAAGTGTTTCAAGCCCCACGGGGCCGCCCTGAAAATTCAGGATCAAGGTCTGGAGAATGCGGCGGTCTGTTTTATCAAGGCCATACTGATCTACTTCCAGAAGATCCAATGCGAAGCAGGCAACATCGTAGGTGATCACACCATTATACTTCACCTGGGCGAAATCACGTACTCTCTTCAGAAGACGGTTGGCCAGACGGGGGGTTCCTCTGGAACGCTTGGCGATCTCGGCAGCTCCATTGGGTTCGATTTCCACGCCAAGCACCTGAGCGGAACGTAGAATGATCGTCGTCAGTTCTTTTTTATCATAAAACTCCAGTCTCTGTGTTACGCCAAAACGATCACGAAGCGGCGCGGAAAGAAGACCTGCCCTCGTTGTTGCACCTACCAATGTAAACTTCGGAAGATCCAGACGAATGGAACGGGCGGATGCTCCCTTGCCGATCATGATATCGATAGCAAAATCTTCCATTGCCGGGTAAAGAACCTCTTCTACCTGTCGATTCAGTCTGTGTATCTCATCTACAAACAGCACATCTCCTTCCTGAAGGTTGTTCAGGATCGCAGCCATTTCGCCTGGCTTTTCAATCGCAGGACCTGATGTTACCTTCATATGTGTTCCCATCTCATTGGCAATGATCGCGGAAAGTGTAGTCTTTCCCAGCCCCGGAGGTCCATAAAACAGCACATGATCCAGTGAATCATGACGCTGCTTTGCTGCTTCGATATAAATTTTCAGGGTATCTTTTGTTTTCTGTTGACCAATATACTCATCCAGACTCTGAGGCCTTAAATTTCCCTCCAGGGAAAAATCCTCTTCTGTAACATCTGTTGTAATGATCCTGTTCTCCATTTGCTATGCTCCGTTCTATTTCATTTCAGTGCGAGCATGTTTGCTCTTACTCACGGCGGTGACATGCTCCCACCACTTAAATCTTACGATTTTGAAGTGGGGGCTTCCTGCTCGATTACCCTTTAGGGCAAAGCTAAAACAGGCTATCCCCGCGTGTCCCGCGGTTTTGTTTTTTATGTTTATCC
>ENA-OQLB01000269-OQLB01000269.1-human-gut-metagenome-genome-assembly--contig:-NODE-269-length-31118-cov-3.728986_pt1 | contig 31118 bp, 42 predicted proteins | sample MGYA00242656_ERZ504813 | MGnify/ENA primary metagenome ERZ504813 (study PRJEB26092, sample SAMD00036388) | human gut metagenome | host: Homo sapiens | study: EMG produced TPA metagenomics assembly of... | reverse complement strand
CAGACGTACGTACTGTACATCGATCGATGCTCAGACGTACGTAGTGTACATCGATCGATGCTCAGACGTACGTAGCTGTACATCGATCGATGCTCAGACGTACGTAGCTGTACATCGATCGATGCAATGAAAGATGCGATCCTTCGAGCAGAAGAATTAAGAAAAGAAGGAAAGAAGTCATCTTAGAGAGAAAGAATGATCTGTGCAGCAAAGCAGACTATGAAAGATTTGCTAAAGAGCATCGCCTCGGTGGAATTCTTTATTTCATCTAATCAACAAATCGAGCAAAAGAAGGGAAACAAAAGACCATGAGATATATTACATTTGCCCTGGCGAAAGGGCGCCTTGCAAAGAAAGCGATGGCTTTATTAGAAGAGATCGGGATCACATGCGAGGAAATGAAAGACGAGAAAACAAGAAAATTAATCTTCGTAAACGAAGAATTAAAATTAAAATTTTTCTTATCCAAAGCAAGTGACGTGCCAACTTACGTGGAATATGGAGCAGCTGATATCGGTGTTGTTGGAAAAGATACGATCCTTGAAGAAGGAAGAAATCTATACGAAGTATTAGACTTGAAATTTGGAGCTTGCAAGATGTGTGTGTGCGGACCCAAAGAAGCGAAGAAATATTTAAACAGTAATGAGATCATCCGTGTGGCATCCAAATACCCACATATCGCTAAAGAATATTTCAATAATCAGAAATTACAGACAGTAGAGATCGTTAAGTTAAACGGATCTGTTGAACTTGCACCGATTGTTGGATTATCAGAGGTGATCGTTGATATCGTTGAGACAGGAACAACCTTAAAAGAAAATGGATTGGAAGTCTTAGAAGAAGTTTGCCCATTATCAGCAAGAATGGTAGTGAATCAGGTAAGCCAGAAGATGGAACAAGAACGAATCAGCAAGATCATCGTTGCACTAAAGAAGATCTTGGATGAAAAAGAATAGGCCGGAGGAGAGAAATATGAGAATAGTAAAAGTTAACAAAGATTCCATTGCAAATATTTTATCAGATTTATTAAAAAGAAGTCCTACAAACTATGGGGATTTTCAGGATAAAGTCGATGCGATCATCAAAATGTCAGAGATAATGGAGATAAAGCTGTCTTTGATTATACAGCACAGTTTGATAAAGCGGAGATCAACGCAGAGAATATTTTAGTTACAGAAGAAGAAATTAAGGAAGCTTACGAAGAAGTGGACGATGAATTGATCAAAGTTATCCGCAAAGCGATCAAGAATATTCGTGATTTCCATGAAAAACAGATTCAGAAGAGCTGGTTTGAGACAAGAGAAGACGGAGTAATGCTTGGACAGAAAGTAACACCAATGGAAACTTGTGGTGTCTATGTACCAGGTGGAAAAGCAGTTTATCCATCTTCTGTTTTAATGAACATTGTTCCAGCACACGTTGCAGGAGTGAAAAATATCATCATGACAACACCTCCTGGAAAAGACGGAAAAGTTACAGCAAATACATTAGTTGCAGCGAAAGAAGCTGGAGCAACAAAAGTATATAAAGTCGGTGGAGCACAGGCAATTGCAGCGATGGCATTTGGAACAGAGTCTATTCCAAAAGTAGACAAGATCGTAGGACCTGGTAACATTTTTGTGGCTCTTGCCAAGAAAGCAGTTTATGGAAACGTAAGTATCGATTCCATTGCAGGACCAAGTGAGATCTTAGTGTTAGCTGATGAGACAGCGAATCCAAGATATGTGGCAGCAGACTTACTTTCCCAGGCAGAACATGATGAGATGGCAAGTGCAATCCTTGTTACAACAAGCGAAGAATTAGCACATAAAGTATCTGATGAGATTGACGGATTCTTAAATCAGTTATCAAGAAAAGAGATCATGGAGAAATCTTTAGATTCCTTCGGATATATTCTTGTTGCAAGCGATATGAAAGAAGCAATTGATACGGCAAACGCTATTGCGTCTGAACATATGGAGATCATGACAGCAAATCCATTTGATGTTATGACAAGGATCAAGAATGCAGGAGCAATCTTTATCGGAGCATACAGCTGTGAGCCTTTAGGAGATTATTTTGCAGGACCAAACCACGTACTTCCAACAAATGGAACAGCAAAATTCTTCTCTCCATTAAGTGTTGATGATTTCATCAAGAAATCAAGTGTCATCTACTATTCAAGAGAAGCCTTAGAGCCAGTACACAAAGACATCGAATTCTTTGCGAATCAGGAACAGCTGACAGCACATGCTAATTCCATGAAAGTAAGATTTGAAGATAACCAGGAAGGATAAAAATATGAGTAGAAGTGCATCAATTGAGAGAAATACAAGTGAGACAAAGATCAAACTTTCCATTGATCTTGATGGAAATGGAAATGGAAATATCCATACAGGAATCGGTTTTTTTGACCATATGTTAAATGCATTTGCACGTCACGGATTTTTTGATCTTGATGTGGAAGTTGAGGGAGATCTCTATGTAGACTGCCATCATACGATCGAAGATGTCGGGATCGTACTTGGAGAAGCGATCAGACAGGCCGTTGGAGATAAGAAAGGGATCAAACGTTATGGATCATTTATGCTTCCAATGGATGAGACATTAATGTTATGTGCGATCGATCTGTCTGGAAGACCATATTTTGTGATGGATTGTGATTTTACGGTTGATCGCGTTGGAGAATTTGACACAGAGATGGTAAGAGAATTCTTTTATGCAGTATCTTACGGCAGCATGATGAATTTTCATTTGAAGAAATTACATGGAGAGAATAATCATCATATGATCGAAGCAGCATTTAAAGCATTTGCAAAAGCTTTGGATGAAGCAACCAGCATGGATCCAAGGATCACAGATGTACTTTCCACGAAAGGAGCCTTATAAGATGAGTAATGAGGCAAAACCATTAAACAGCAAGATGAGTTTTGATGAATTCAAATTAAACAGCGACGGAATGTTAACCGTTGTTGTACAGGATCATAAGACAAATGAAGTTTGATGGTCGCATATATGACAAAAGAAGCATATGATAAGACGATCGAGACAGGGATTATGACTTATTACAGCCGAAGCCGTGATGAATTATGGATCAAAGGGGAGACATCCGGACATTATCAGTATGTCAAAGATTTATATATTGACTGCGACAGAGACACCTTGCTTGCTAAGGTAAAACAGATCGGAGCTGCCTGCCATACAGGAAATTATTCTTGCTTCTACACAGATTTATTAGAAAAAGAAGATTAAGAACGTAATCTTTGTGAGAAAATATTTGTGTTTCTAAGTTCGATTTGGTATAATCGACTTTATAAGATAAGGAGGCAAGATTATGACAGCATTTTTATCAGAATTAGTCTCTTATGTATTGAAGTTTGCGATTCTTTTTGCATGCTCTGCGGCAGGAATTTATTTCGGAGTCGGTCGTGCGAAGGCAAAGAAGAAAGAATCATAAGATCATACATGATTAAGAGAAGATCATTTAGCTGCATGAGAATACAGGCTCATGCAGCTAAAAAGCCGTAAAGGCAAGGTCTTCTTAAATATAATGAAACGACACTAGGAGGATGAAACGTTGAGAGCATATGGAGTCAACGAACTCAGGAAGATGTATCTTGAGTTTTTCGAAAGTAAAGGACATTTAGCATTAAAGAGTTTTTCACTCGTGCCAAAGAATGATAACAGTTTATTACTGATCAACGCTGGTATGGCACCACTGAAACCTTATTTCACAGGACAGGAAGTACCACCAAGAACAAGAGTGACAACATGTCAGAAGTGTATCCGTACAGGAGATATTGAGAATGTTGGTAAGACAGCAAGACATGGTACATTCTTTGAGATGTTAGGAAACTTCTCTTTTGGAGATTACTTCAAACATGAACGATCGCATGGTCTTGGGAATTTTTAACAAAAGTGATCGGATTAGATCCTGACAGATTATATCCATCTGTATACGAAGATGATGATGAAGCATTCGAGATCTGGGAGAAAGAGATCGGAATCGCACCAGAGAGAATCTTCCGTTTTGGAAAAGAAGACAACTTCTGGGAGCATGGGGCAGGACCTTGTGGACCATGTTCAGAGATCTACTATGATCGTGGAGAGAAATACGGATGTGGAAGCCCAGACTGTACGGTAGGATGTGACTGCGACCGTTATATGGAAGTATGGAACAACGTATTTACACAGTTTGAGAATGATGGACACAACCATTATACAGAATTAGAGAATAAGAACATTGATACAGGTATGGGACTGGAACGTCTTGCAGTCGTTGTACAGGAAGTAGATTCTATCTTCGACGTAGATTCTATCAAAGCGATCCGTGATGAGATCTGTAAAGTTGCAGGAGTTACTTATGGTACAGACCACGAGACAGATGTATCGATCCGTGTAATCACAGACCATATCCGTTCTGCTACATTTATGTTGTCTGACGGTATCACACCATCCAACGAAGGACGTGGATATGTGCTTCGCCGTTTGATCCGCCGTGCAGCAAGACATGGAAGATTATTAGGAATCGATCACCTGTTCTTAACAGATATCAGCAAAGTCGTGATCCGTGAATCCAAGGATGGATATCCAGAATTAGAAGAGAAAGCAGAATTTATCTTCAATCATTTATCTCAGGAAGAAAAACAGTTCAACAAGACGATCGATCAGGGACTGTCTATCTTAGCAGATATGGAAAAAGCTATGAACGAGAAAGGCAGCAAAGAACTTGCTGGTGCAGATGCGTTCAAATTATATGACACATATGGATTCCCATTAGATCTGACGATCGAGATCTTAGAAGAAAAGGGATTTACTGTAGATAAAGAAGGCTTTGAAAAAGAAATGCAGGTTCAGAGAGAGACTGCCAGAGCTGCAAGAAAGACAACAAACTACATGGGTGCAGATGCAACTGTATACGAACAGTTAGATCCAGCCATGACAACAAAATTCGTTGGATATGATGAATTTACTTGTGAAGGTGAGATCACAGCTATGACAACAGAGACAGAAGTTGTTTCAACTCTGAACAAAGGAGACAAAGGAACGATCGTCGCTGACCAGACAGCATTCTATGCTACAAGCGGTGGCCAGGAAGCAGATAAAGGTGTGATCATCAGCGGAGATGCATCTTTTGAAGTAGAAGATGTCATTAAATTATCCGGTGGTAAGTTTGGACATGTTGGACATGTAGTCGAAGGAACATTCAACGTAGGAGACAAAGCAGTCTTTACAGTGAATGAGAAGAATAGAGCATTAGGTGCAAAGAACCATAGTGCAACTCATTTATTACAGAAAGCATTAAGAGAAGTGCTTGGAACTCATGTAGAGCAGGCAGGATCTTTAAATAATGCGGAACATTTAAGATTCGACTTTACACATTTCTCACCATTATCTGATGATGAGATCGCAAGAGTTGAGAAGATCGTCAACGAAAAGATCGCTCAGGATCTTCCAGTTGTGACAAAAGTTATGTCTATGGAAGAAGCTAAGAAAACAGGAGCTATGGCACTGTTTGGAGAGAAATACGGAGACGAAGTACGTGTTGTATCCATGGGAGATTTCTCTGTAGAATTATGTGGTGGTACTCATGTGAAGAATACAGGAGCGATCACAGCATTCAAGATTTTATCTGAAACTGGTGTTGCATCAGGAGTTCGAAGAATCGAAGCAGTGACAGATCAGGGAGTATTTAACTACTACCATAAGCAGGAAGAAGAATTAAAAGAAGCAGCCAAAGCATTAAAAGCTACACCAGCAACACTGCTGACAAGAATTGAATCACTCTTGCAGAAGTAAAAGAATTAAAGAGCGAAAACGAAATCCTTAAAGTAAGCAAACTTGCAAAAAGACGCTCTGGGAGATGTTATGGATCAGGTAGAAGAAGTAAAAGGAGTGAAACTTCTTGCAACTTCTATAGAAGACGTTGATATGAATGGACTTCGTGAACTTGGAGATAACTTAAAAGAGAAATTAGGAGAAGGTGTCATTGTCCTTGCTTCCCAGAAAGACGGAAAAGTATTCTTAGTTGCCATGGTAACAGACGAGGCACAGAAAGCAGGAGCACACGCTGGAAACCTGATCAAAGCGATCGCCGGATGCGTTGGAGGCGGCGGTGGAGGACGTCCAAATATGGCTCAGGCCGGAGGAAAGAATCCAGCCGGAATTCCAGAAGCAGTAGCAAAAGTAAAAGAAATTTTAGAAAGTCAAATTTCATAGTTGACAAAAATCTAAAATGTGATATACTAATCTAGTGCAAAAAATTAAAACCCAAACAGTCCTATGCACAAGTACAAGACTGGAGGGGAGGTCGGGAATAGAATGTCAAACGTAATCGTTAAAGAAAATGAATCTTTAGATAGTGCTCTTCGCAGATTCAAGAGAAACTGTGCAAAAGCAGGAATTCAGCAGGAGATTCGTAAAAGAGAACATTACGAAAAGCCAAGCGTAAGACGTAAGAAAAAGTCTGAAGCGGCTCGTAAGAGAAAATCTAAATAATTTTTACTTGATTGAAAAGATAAGCATCATTTACCTGGGAACAGGTATATGGTGCTTTTTTTCGGCATATATTAAACCAAATGCCACAAAAGGAGTTTTGCATGAAGAAGAAACCAAAAGAAGTGATTGCTAAAGGACTTTCTCTTCCAAGAGATGTGGTGTTTGGAGATTTTATTATAACCTTGACAGGAAACTGTGAAGCATACATAGAAAATTACAGGGGGATCGTATCATATGATGAGAATAAGATCTCCATTCAGGGGAATCATGTTATATTAAATATCTGTGGATGTGATCTGGCAGTTGATTTTTACTCACAGGAATCAATGAAGATCAAAGGAAAGATCAAAAGGCTGGAATATGTATGATATTCTTTGAAAGGAGCATGAGAAATGCTTAAAATTCTGCACTTTATATTTGGAAGGCTGTATTTTCAAGTCAAAGGATATCAGACAGAGCGTTTTTTGAATCTCTGTGCAAAAAATCATCTTGTATTGTGGGAATTAAAACCAGTATCAGACGGCTATGTGTTTTTTATCAGACGAAGTTCTTATCAAATGTTGGAAGCATTAGCAGAGAAAGCAAATGTTGATCTTGCGTTACAAGGGCAAAAAGGACTGCCATATTTCTTAAAAGAACATAAAAAACGTAAAATATTATTTTTTTCCATGTGTTTGTGCGGTTTAATGATCCTTTCGCTGAGTCAGTTTTTATGGGAGATTACAGTTTCTGGAGGAGAAGTATATTCAGAAAGTGATATATTAAAGTATGTTACGGATAACTACTACCATATTGGAACATTAAAATACCAGATTGACTGTGATGCATTGGAAGACCATCTGAGGGAAGATTATGCTGAGATTGCGTGGGCATCCTGTTCGATTCAGGGAACAAGACTGCATATTGAGATAAAAGAAACTTTAGATCGTAAAACAAAGCAGAATCCAAAGAAACCATGTGATATCGTGGCAAATAAATCAGGGATCATTACAAAAATGGCGGTCAAAAGTGGAACACCGCTTGTAAGTGTTGGGGACAGTGTCAAAAGCGGAACAACTTTAATTTCTGGATTGATCTATTACTACAGTGATGATTTTACCGTGACACAGACGGATAAGATCAAAGCGGACGGAGAGATCGTGATGCGCACTAAAGAGGTGTACAACAATTCAATTCCCATGGAATATTACGAAAAGCTGATCACAGGCAAGAAAAAGAGCATCAAAAATTTATATTTTGGACAGTATCAATTCGATTTTCCCGAAAAGAAAAGACAGGATCATACAAATGTTATGACAAAGAGAAGATCATTAAAGATAGGGAAATCTTTTTATCTGCATTGGGATCACGATGCAGATAACTGAAAGATACAGGCCAAAGAAGAAAATCTTGACAAAAAAAGAAGCACAGTTAAAATTAAAAAAACAAGATGGAACGATATCTTATGAAGAAAGCAAAAGCAGGAGCAAAGATCGTTCACTGTGAAGGAAATTATAAAAAAAAGAACAACCGATATGAAGTTAAGGCATCGATCATCAAAGAAGAAAGTGTCGGAAAGATCCGAAATATCAAGAAATTAACAAAGAAACAAGAAGAAATGATCACACCAACAACAGCGCAGCAATAAATAAAAGTTATGAATCAGGCCATATGGATTTTGCCACTCAGGTTGAAAAACTTTGTAACAGATGGTAGAATACATAAGGAATATACACAAAGAAGGAGACTGAGAATTAGATGAATCCAGTTGAAATAGAAATGAATTTTCCGGCAGAACATGGCGGGAATGTATTCGGGCAGTTTGATGCCTATATGAAGAAGATCGAAAAAACACTGCATGTGAGTCTGATCCTGAGAGGTGACCATTTAAAATGTATTGGAACACAGCAGGCAGTCAATCATGCGATCTCCGTGATCGATGAACTACTCGAATTATCCAAACGAGGAAATGTGATCACAGAGCAGAATGTAAACTATGCGTTATCGTTATCAATGGAAGAGAAATCTCCAAGTCTTTTGGAGCTTGATAAAGATGTCATCTGTCATACGATCCAGGGCAAAGCAGTCAAACCAAAGACTTTAGGACAGCAAAAATACGTCGATGCGATCAAGAATAAGATGATCACATTTGGAGTCGGTCCTGCAGGAACTGGTAAGACATATCTTGCAATGGCAATGGCAATCACAGCATTTAAGAATGATGAAGTCAGCCGTATCATCTTAACAAGACCAGCGATTGAGGCAGGAGAGAAGCTAGGTTTCTTGCCTGGAGATCTACAGAGTAAAGTTGATCCATATTTAAGACCATTATATGATGCATTATATGAGATCCTTGGGGCAGACGCATTTATGAAGAATATGGAGAAAGGCTTGATCGAAGTCGCTCCATTGGCTTACATGAGAGGACGTACACTGGATAATGCATACATTATCTTAGATGAGGCACAGAATACGACACCTGCTCAGATGAAGATGTTCTTAACACGTATTGGATTTGGGTCCAAAGCGATCATCACGGGTGATTTAACACAGAAAGACTTGCCATTTGATAGTATTTCAGGATTAGAAGAATCTCTAAGAGTGTTAAGAAAAGTTAAGGAGATCGGGGTCTGCGAGCTTACCAATAAGACGTTGTCAGACATCCATTAGTACAGAAGATCGTTGCAGCATATGATCAATATGAAGCAGCCAGATCTGCGAAAAAGAATAAGAATAACAATAACAAAAAGAACAGAAGATAGGAATGTTATGAGTATTATAATCGAGAATGAATACGAAGGGGAGATCAATATCCCTTATGAGAAGATCGCACATGAAGTGATCGAGGCAGCGATTGATTATGTGGACTGCCTTATGAGTGCGAAGTGAATTTAATGCTAACCGATAATGAAACGATTCATGCGATCAACAAAGAACAAAGAGAAATCGACCGGCCAACAGACGTACTGTCTTTTCCAATGGCAGAATACGAAGAACCAGCGGATTTCTCAAAGATTGAAGAAGATCCGATGGCATTTGATCCGGAGAGCGGTGAATTTCTACTTGGAGATATCGTGATCTCCATGGACAAGGTATGGGAACAGGCTGAGAATTATGGCCACAGCCGAGAGAGAGAATATGCCTTTTTGATCGCTCACAGTATGTTACATCTGTTTGGATATGACCATATGGAAGAGGAAGAACGAAAAGATATGGAAAAACGTCAGGAAGAGATTTTGACAAAGACGAAATATACAAGAGATGAAAGAGGTTTAGTATGAGTAAAAGCAGCAAAAACTCATTTTTAATGCAAGGAATGATCTTAGCCGCAGCATCCATTGTCTGCCGTGTGATCGGATTATTATATCGTAGTCCACTGTTTGGGATCATCGGCAAAGAAGGTATGGGGTACTATTCTTATGCGTATAATATCTATAACATTATTCTGCTGATCGCATCCTTTAGTATTCCACTTGCGGTATCCAAATCAATTTCTGCAAGACTTGCGAAGAAAGAATATATCAATGCTCAGAGAATCTTCTATGGAGCATTAGTTTATGCAGTTGTCGTTGGTGGTATCGCGTCCATGATCGCATATTTTGGAGCACCAACCTTTGTCGGACATCAAAAAGGTGCAGCACTTGCCCTTCAGGTCATTTCCCCAACGATCTTTTTCTCTGGGATTCTTGGAGTACTTAGAGGATATTTTCAAGGACATAATACAATGGTGCCAACATCCATTTCCCAGATCATTGAGCAGATCTTGAATGCGATCTTTAGTATTTTGATGGCATATGTACTGATCTTACCATATCTGCCATCTAACAAGATCACATATGAGATCGCAAGACATGGGGCAGCAGGTAGTGCGATCGGTACAGGAGTCGGTGTTTTAACAGGATTGATCTTCTGCTCTATCATTTATCGTGCATACCAGCCAAAGGTCAAGATTCAGATGAAACATGACCGTACAAAATATATTGAATCTTATGGGAATATCTTAAAGATCTTATTATTAACGATCACACCGGTTATCTTTAGTACAGCGATCTATAACTGTAGTGCAACGATCGACCAGACGATCTTTAGTAATATCTTAGTAGGAAAAGGAATTACGGCGAAAGTAGTTTCAGAATTTTATGGTTTGTTCAGCGGTCAGTATAACGTGTTGATCAATGTTCCAGTTGCGATGGCATCTGCACTTTCCAATGCGATCGTGCCAAATGTTTCTGCAGCCTATGCGTTAGGCAAGAAGGACGATATGAACGACAGTATCCAGATGGCGATACGTTTTACGATGATGATCGCGATCCCATGTGCGGTTGGACTAGGTGTGTTAAATAGTTCGATCAATGGATTGATCTTCGGTGCAACATATGCCAAGGGATTAGGAGCAGCTATGCTTCGGATCGGTGCAGTTTCCGTTATTTTCTACTGTCTGTCAACGTTGACAAATGGTATCTTACAGGGAATGGGAAAGATGAGAGTGCCAGTCAGACATTCTGCGATTTCCGTTGTGGTCAATATCGTTGTATTATGGCTTTTATTAACATACACAGATTGTAAAACATATGGATTGGTATTTGCGACTATGGCATTTTCCCTTGTGATGTGTCTGTTAAATGCACACTCCATCAAGAAATACACAGGTTTTCATCAAGAGATCACAAAGACATTTATCAAGCCTGCATTAAGTGCAGCAGTGATGGGTGTTGTCTGTTTTCTGATTCAGTATGCGGTTCAAAGCGTTCTTCCATTCGGGCGAGTATGCTTTGCGGTCTGCGTGATCATTGCAGTGCCAGTTGGAGCACTGATCTATTTTGCAGCGATCATTAAGTTAAGAGTATTTACAGAAGAAGAACTTACTAAGATTCCAAAAGGAAATCTGATCGTCAGATTAGCAAAGAAATTACATTTGCTGTAAGGATCGTAAGGGCTTCCATTTATAAAAGGAAGAAAAAGTCCAGATCTGCTATGATTTGGGCTTTTTGTATAAATTCCCTTATCTTTGGTAACAATATAGCCAAAGGAGGGTTGCATTATGAAGAAGATCAATCGATTTTTGATGATATATATGGTTGTGATCACAGTTTTGTGCATCTGTATGTGTTATCTTGCATTCTCAGCAAATGAAAAGAAGGACAACCTCAAGGAAGTTCGTTCTCAGATAACAACAACAGCTGAAAAAAAACAGACCAAAGCAGTCAAGAAAGTCAAGGCGACGTACAGTCTGAAGATTCTTGATGGAAGTCTGGCTGTGATCAACAATAAGACCAAAGAAGTTTTTGAATATACAGATATGAAGAAAGAGAATCTGCCAGCAGACATCAAAAATATGCTGAAAGAGAATTTTATCTTTGAAAACAGAGAAGAAGTATATCATTTTCTGGAATCATACAGTAGTTAAAATAAAAATTTGGAGAAAAATAACGAATGAAATATGATGTGATCATCGTTGGAGCAGGGGCTTCCGGTATGATGGCAGCGATCACAGCAGCTAGTCATCATAAGAAAGTCCTCTTGCTTGAACGGATGGATAAATTAGGAAAGAAAATATTAGCAACGGGAAATGGAAGATGCAACCTGTCAAATGCCTACATGGACGAGAATTGCTACAGAGGGCAGAGACCTTCCTTTGCTTATCCGATGATCGAGGAATTTGGATTAGAAGATCTCATTCAGTTCTTTGAATCTCTCGGAATGCTTGTGACAGAGCAAAATGGGTATTATTATCCTGCATCTTTGCAGGCAGCAACTGTTGTTGACACATTGGCACAGAAATTAAAGCATCTGCACGTGGATATTCTGACAGAATTTGAAGTCACGAAAGCAGAGAAACGTAAGTCCACATTTTATGTCTATGGAAATGACAAATGTTTTCAGTCAAGCAATCTGATCCTTGCAACTGGTGGATGTGCACAGCCAAACTTAGGAAGCAACGGAAGTGGATACAAGCTTGCCAAAGACTTTCATCATAAGATCACGGATACATTCCCGTCTTTGGTAGGATTAGAAGCAGAAGGAAAATATTTAAAAGACACCTCGGGAGTTCGAAATGTCAGTAATGTCAGCGTCTACGCGAATAATGAATTGATCGCCAAAGAACATGGAGAAGTTCAGTTTACAAAATATGGGGTTTCAGGGATCCCGATTTTCCAGATCAGTCATTTTGCGATCGAAGCATTAAGAAGAAAGAAAAAAGTAAAAATCTATTTAAATCTCATGCCACAGATGGTAACCTTAGAAGAAACAACAGAAGTATTCTTAAAGAGCTGCAATTATAAGACAGTCGAAGAATTCTTCCAGGGATTTTTAAATAAAAAACTGGTATATGCAATCTTACTGAGATTAAAGATTGATCCAAGAAAACCAGTTGCTCAGATATCCAGGAAAGATCTTAACAGGATCTTAGATATGATCCAACACTTTGAAGTTGAGATCAAAGGATATAAAGGATATGATATGGCACAGGTAACAGCCGGAGGCGTATCCACAAAAGAAATCATACAAGGAACATTAGAATCAAAGTTATTAGAAGGGCTTTATGTTGTCGGTGAATTACTAGATGTCGATGGAACATGCGGAGGGTACAACCTTCAGTGGGCATTTACATCTGGATACATCGCTGCAAGCCAGATAGGAAGACAATGATAAGAATCAACCAGATCAAGCTGCCGATCGATCACAAAGAGGCAGCACTTGAGAAGAAGATAAAAAAAGCATTACATAATACAGAATATAAACAATACAAGATTGTAAAACGGTCTATTGATGCGAGGAAAAAAGAAGAATTATCTTATGTGTATGCAGTTGATGTGACATTAGGTAAGGGTCAAGAAGAGAAATTCCTCAAAAAGAACAAGAATCGTAATATCATGGCAGTAAAAGAAAAGAAGTTTGAATTTCCAGAAAATCAGCGGGAATTTAAATATCCACCGGTTGTGATCGGAATGGGACCGGCAGGTCTGTTTGCAGCACTGATGCTTGCAAGAGCCGGATTACATCCGATCGTCTTAGAACGAGGGAAAGATGTCACAAACCGTATGAAAGATGTAGAACATTTCTGGGAGAGTGGTGAACTGAATCCTGAATCCAATGTACAATTTGGAGAAGGAGGAGCAGGAACATTTTCAGACGGAAAACTAAATACCTTAGTAAAAGACAAATTCGGAAGGAATAGATTCGTTTTAGAAACTTTTGTAGAACATGGTGCACCAGAAGAGATCTTATATGAAAATAAACCACATATCGGAACGGATCTTTTAAGAAATGTCGTTGCAGGGATCAGAGAAGAGATCAGATCTCTTGGCGGAGATGTCCGTTTTGAGGCGAAAGTGACAGATTTCGTGATCCAGGATGGAAAATTAACAGCTGATCATCAATGATAAAGAAGAAATTAAAACAGAAACAGCGATCTTAGCACCGGGACACAGTGCCAGAGATACATTTAAAGTCTTATCAGATCGTGATCTGGAAATGAATCCTAAAGCTTTTGCAATCGGACTTCGTGTGGAACACCCGCGTGAGATGATCGACCATTCGCAGTATGGAAAGGGAGCAGATCAATATGATCTTCCAGCTGCATCATACAAACTAACATATCATGCAAACAATGGAAGAAGTGTGTATTCCTTCTGTATGTGTCCGGGAGGTTTCGTGGTCAACGCGTCTTCAGAGCCAGAACGATTGACGGTCAATGGAATGAGCAATCACGATCGAGCAGCAAAGAATTCCAACAGTGCGATCATCGCAAGTGTTACACCAGAGGATTTTGATGGAAATGACGCATTAGCAGGCGTAAGATTCAGCAGAAATGGGAAGAAAAGCTTTTAGCGAAGGAAAAGGAAGAATCCCGGTTCAGACATTAAAAGATTTCAGAGAAGGAAAGATTACAGAATCCTTTGGCGAGATCACACCGAATACCAAAGGATTGACAAGTTTTGGAAACTTAAGAAACTGTCTTCCAGAACCGGTCAGTGAAGCGATTTCGGAAGGAATGCAATATTTTGATAAAAAGATCAAAGGATTTAATCGAGAAGATACGATTTTGTGCGGAATTGAAGCAAGAACATCTTCTCCGTTAAGAATCGAGAGAGATCAAGGATTTGAGAGCAATATCAAAGGAATCTACCCATGCGGAGAGGGAGCAGGTTTTGCTGGCGGCATCACTTCTGCGGCAATGGATGGAATTAAGGTTGCACAAGCCCTCGTTACAGTGTAAAATACCTTTCAAGGAGTGAATGTAAAATGAATAATCGTGAAAAACTAAAAGATAAACAAAGAATTGTCGTCAAAGTAGGTACATCTTCTTTGATCCATAAAGCAACAGGAAACATCAATTTATTCCGATTAGAGAAATTAGTCCGTGTTTTAACAGACTTACATAACAGCGGAAAAGACGTGATCCTGGTATCTTCAGGAGCGATCGGTGTAGGATTTAAAGCCCTGGGATTAGAAAACCGTCCGACATCCCTTCCAATGAAGCAGGCATGTTCTGCTGTAGGACAGGGACAGTTAATGATGATCTACCAGAAACTGTTTGCTGAATACAATCAGGGATCTGCACAGATTCTGATTACAAAAGAGACGATGCTCAATGACGAGAGAAGATATAACGCCAAGAATACATTTGAAGAATTACTAAAACTCGGCGTGATTCCAATCGTAAATGAAAACGATACGGTATCTACAGAAGAGATCGAGTTTGGTGACAATGATACCTTATCTGCTGTCGTAACAGCGGTTGTACAAGGTGATCTATTGATCCTCCTGACAGATATTGACGGACTTTATACGGATGATCCACACAAGAATCCACTGGCCAAACTGATTTCTGAAGTACCAGTCTTAGATGAAAAGATCGGAAGAATGGCAAAAGGAGCTGTAACTAAGGTCGGAACTGGCGGAATGGAAACAAAGATCGCAGCAGCCAATATCGTAACAGATGCTGGAGCAGATATGGTGATCGTAAACAGCAATAATTTAAATAATGTCAATAAAGTTGTTGCAGGAGAAGAGATTGGAACATTATTCTTAGCACACAAACGACCAGACTTTGATTTTAAGAAATATTTAACGGAACGCCCATATTTTAAGGCATAATAAGATAAAACAATGTATTATATAGAAAGGAAATATTACAGATGAAAGAAAAAGATATTCAAAGAATTAATGAATTATACAATCTGGATAAATCCATTGGGTTAACACCAGAACAGAAAGAAGAACAGAGAAAGTTAAGACATGAATACATCCAGTCTGTTCGTGCAAACTTAAGAGCACAGCTTAATAATGTAAGTATCAAAAATGAAGATGGATCGATCACTCCATTAAAACCAAAAGGATTAAACTAGAGCAGATAAAACAGATGGAGATAGATGCAAACCGCACCGAAAAGGAGGCATTCGTAATGTTAGAACAACTAGGAAAACAGGCTAAAGAAGCATCAGTGATTCTTGGAAAAGCAGGGATTGAAGATAAGAATGAAGTATTAAGAGAAGCAGCCAAATGTCTGGTACAGAATCAGGAATATATCTTAAGTGAGAATTATAAAGATGTAGAGAATGCAAAAAGCAATGATATGAGCGAAGCGTTGATCGATCGTTTATCCCTGAATCCTGACCGTATCGAAGCAATGGCAGAAGACTTCGTCAGGTAGCTGAACTACATGATCCAATTGGTTCTGTAGAACATATGCAGAAAACACCGAATGGACTTTTGATCGGTAAGAAAACGGTACCATTAGGAGTTGTCGGTATCATCTACGAATCAAGACCAAACGTAACAGCAGATGCATTTGCACTATGTTTTAAGACAGGAAATGCATGCCTTCTTCGTGGTGGAAGTGATGCGATCAATTCAAATCTTGCGATCACAAATGTGATCCAGAGTGCACTAGAATCCTGCAATATGCCAAAATACAGCATTCAGCTGCTGACAGATACAAGCCGTGAGACAGCTACAAAGATGATGCAGTTAAATGAATACTTAGATGTTCTGATCCCAAGAGGTGGTGCAGGACTCATTCAGAGTGTTGTAAAGAATTCTACAGTGCCAGTGATCGAGACAGGGACAGGAAATTGTCATGTATACGTAGATGAATTTGCCCAGAAAGACATGGCAGTTAACATCATCATCAATGCAAAGACACAGAGGCTTGGAACATGCAATACATGTGAGTCTCTAGTATTACATAAAAATATCATAGAAAGCCATGGTCCAGCGATCATTGAAGCTTTATTAGCCAAAGGTGTGCAAGTACGTGGAGATGAGAGGGTTTGTGCTTTAAATGACCAGGTCATTCCTGCAACAGAAGAAGACTGGGGAACAGAATACTTAGATTCTATCATTTCTGTGAAAACTGTCGACAGCTTTGACGAAGCAGTGGAACATATCAATCATTACAATACGGGGCATTCGGAAGCGATCGTCACAGATTCTTACCAGAATGCACAGGAATTCTTAAATCAGATCGATGCAGCAGCTGTTTATGTTAATGCATCCACAAGATTTACTGATGGATTTGAATTTGGATTTGGAGCAGAGATCGGAATCAGTACCCAGAAGATTCATGCCAGAGGACCAATGGATAGATGCACTGACAACCAGCAAATTTATTATTTATGGAAATGGACAGATCCGCAATGATAGAATATAAAAGCCAGAATTGTAAATTATTTCAGAATCTTAAAAAATCTGAAGAAAAACATAGAATTTTGTATGCAAATGCAAAGAAATTGTTAAAAAAACATTGAAAAATAAAAAAGACTATGGTATTATAAGTCTTGTGTTCAAAGGAGTTTTCATTTTATGAGAACTCTTTTTTTCGCAATGGAAAAAATGTAAAGAAGAAAGGAAGGCTTAAAATGGCATTGTTTACATTTAGCGGCGGTGTTCATCCGGCAGATGGTAAAGAATTTGCAAAGAATTCACCAATCACCGAATACCTGCCAAAAGGAGATGTTGTTTTACCTTTAGGTCAGCACATCGGTGCTCCTGCACAGCCAATCGTTAGCAAGGGAGACCAGGTGTTAGTAGGCCAGAAGGTGGCAGAAGCTGGAGGATTTGTATCCGCGAATATTTTCAGCTCTGTTTCAGGAACTGTAAAGGCGATCGAGCCAAGAATGACTCCAGCAGGAGCAAAAGTTAACTCTATCGTAATTGAGAATGATGGAGAATTCAAAGAGGCTGCCTTTGAGGCAAAACCTTATGATCAGATGTCTAAAGATGATGTTTTAGCAGCGATCAAAGAAGCTGGAATCGTAGGACTTGGTGGAGCCGGATTCCCAACACATGTGAAATTAGCGCCAAAAGATCCAGATGCGATCGAATATATCATCGTAAATGGAGCGGAGTGTGAACCTTATATCACAGGTGACTACCGCATCTTAATGGAGACACCAGAACTTTTAATTGAAGGATTAAATATCGTACTTGATATGTTCCCAAAAGCAAAAGGTATCATTGGTATTGAAGATAATAAAAAAAGATGCAATTGCTAAAGTAGAAGCATTAGTAAAAGGTGATGCAAGAATCAGCGTTGCTACATTAAAGACAAAATACCCACAGGGTGCAGAACGTTCTTTGATTTATGCAACAACAGGAAGAAGCATCAACTCCAGCATGTTACCAGCAGATGCAGGATGCATCGTAGATAACGTAGCTACGATCGTAGCGATCAAAGAAGCTGTCAAAGATGGTAAACCATTATATGAACGTGTTGTGACAGTTACTGGAGATGCGATCAAGAATCCAAGCAACTTTAAAGTACGTACAGGAACAAACGTACAGGAACTGATCGAAGCAGCCGGTGGATTTAAAACACAGCCTGAGAAGATCATTTCTGGTGGACCTATGATGGGTATGGCAATGTTTACAACAGACGTACCAGCTGTCAAAACATTCTCATGCTTCTTAGCATTCACAAAAGATGAAGTTGCTGCGAACCAACCAAGCAATTGTATTCGTTGTGGAAGATGTGTAAGCGTCTGTCCGCAGAAGCTGATGCCAGCGAAATTATCTGTATTAGCAGATCATAATCAGTTTGACGAGTTTGAGAAACTTTATGGAGCAGAATGCGTTGAGTGTGGATCTTGTTCATTTATCTGTCCAGCAAAACGTAACCTTGCACAGTCCATGAAGACAGGTCGTAAACAGGTATTAGCTAACCGTAGAAAGAAATAAAGGAGAGATACATATGAGCGAAACATTATATCATGTGTCAGCCAATCCTCATGTCAGAGATAATGGCTCAACACAAAAGATTATGTTAGATGTTATCATCGCATTACTACCCGCTACAATTTTTGGTATCTATATCTTTGGAGCATCTGCGGCACTGACAGTTGCAATTTCTGTTGCTACCTGTGTTGTCGTTGAGTATATTTACCAGAAACTTATGAAACAGCCAATCACTGTAGGTGACTTAAGTGCGGCATTAACCGGACTGTTACTTGCATTAAACTTACCATCAGGAGCACCATTCTGGATGCCGATCCTTGGTGGAATCTTCGCGATCATCGTTGTAAAACAGGTATTCGGTGGATTGGGACAGAACTTTATGAACCCAGCCCTTGGTGCAAGATGTTTCTTAATGATCTCATTTGCAGCAAGAATGACAACATTTACATATGATGGTGTGACAACAGCAACACCACTTGCTGTTATGGAACAGGGAAAAAGCGTGGATGTTATGAAATCATTCTTAGGATTCGTTCCTGGAACAATTGGTGAAACATCTGCATTATTACTGATCATCGGTGGAGTATACTTAGTATTTAAGAAAGTCATCTCTCCGATCATCCCCATGTGTTTACGTTGCAGTTGTAGCAATCTTCGTACTGATCTTCGGTGGTCATGGATTTGATCTATCTTACATGGCAGCACAGATCTTCAGTGGTGGATTAATGTTAGGTGCGATCTTCATGGCAACAGACTACGTAACATCTCCAATTACAAAGAACGGAAAGATCATCTATGCGATCGTTCTTGGTATTTTAACTGGATTATTCCGTCTGTTCGGACCAATGGCAGAAGGTGTATCTTACTCAATCATCATTGCAAACTTATTAGTTCCACTGATCGAGAGAGTGACAGTACCAACTCCATTTGGAATCGTAAAAAAAGGAGGTAAGAGCAATGAATAAGAATCTCGTAATGGATTGTATCAAATTATGTGTGATCACATTAATTGCAGGACTCCTTTTAGGTATCGTATATAATGTAACAAAAGCACCGATCGCCGCACAGGAAGAAAAGACAAAACAGGAAGCTTACAAAGCCGTATTCAAAGATGCAGCGAAATTCGATACAGTAAAATTAGACCAGAAAGACGTAGCAGCTGTCTTAAAGAAAAATGATCTTGGACAGAACACGATTTCTGAAGTTGTAAAAGCAGTTGACAAAAACGGAAAAGAACTTGGATACGTATTCTCTGTAACAAACCCAGAAGGATACGGTGGAGATGTATCTTTATCTGTAGGTGTTAGAGATGATGGAACAGTTAATGGTTATGAAACATTATCCATCAGCGAAACAGCTGGTTTAGGTATGAAAGCCAAAGAACCAGAATTCAAGAGTAACTTTAAAAACAAAAAAGCAGACAAATTTGAAGTTGTAAAAGATGGATCTGGTAAGAACGATGATTCTAAAGTAGATGCCATCAGTGGTGCAACGATCACAAGCCGTGCTGTCACAAGTGCAGTTAACAGCTGTGTTGCATATTCAAAGAGCCTGAAGGGAGGTAATTAAACATGAAACCAAATCCAATGGAACGATTGATTAATGGTATCGTAAAAGAAAACCCTACCTTCGTCTTAATGTTAGGTATGTGTCCTACATTAGCAGTAACAACATCTGCGATCAACGGTGCAGGAATGGGACTTTCAACAACAGCCGTATTAATGTTTTCTAACATGATCATTTCCGCATTAAGAAATGTCATCCCTGATCGTGTACGTATCCCAGGATATATCGTAGTTATCGCATCTCTGGTAACAATCGTACAGTTCCTATTACAGGGATATGTTCCAGCAGTTAACGACGCATTAGGATTATACATCCCACTGATCGTAGTAAACTGTATCATCCTTGGACGTGCAGAATCCTTTGCAGCAAAGAACGGACCAATCAACTCCTTCTTTGACGGACTTGGAATGGGACTTGGATTTACTGTAGCCTTAACAATTTTAGGAGCATTCCGTGAATTATTAGGAGCAGGTCAGATCTTCGGAATGCAGGTAATGCCATCTGCATACGAACCAATCACAATCTTTATCCTGGCACCTGGAGCATTCTTCGTACTTGCATGTTTAGTAGCGATCCAGAATAAAGTTAAGAGCAAAAAACCTAAAAAAGCCGGAGAAGCAACAAGTGGTGGATGCGGAGATTGTGCTCACTGCGGAAACAGCGCTTGCGGTTCCAGAAGCTTTTTTGATACAACTGTAGATGACAAATAAGGAGGATTAAGATGAAAAGTTTACTGTTAATTGCCATCGGTTCAGCGCTGGTAAATAACGTCGTATTAAGCCAGTTCCTTGGTTTATGTCCTTTCCTTGGAGTTTCTAAGAAAGTTGAGACAGCAGCCGGAATGGGTGCAGCCGTTCTCTTCGTTATTACTATCGCATCAGCAGTTACAAATTTAATTTATACATTTTTATTAGTACCAACAGATTTAACATACTTAAATACGATCGTATTTATCCTGGTAATCGCAGCATTAGTACAGTTCGTAGAATGGTATTAAAGAAATCTATGCCAGCATATATGAATCTCTGGGAGTATTCCTTCCACTGATCACAACAAACTGTGCAGTTCTTGGTACAGCATTAACAAACGTACAGAACGACTATAGTTTCATCGCCAGCGTAGTCAATGGTATCGGTATCTCTTTAGGATTCCTGATCGCTATTGTTATCCTTGCTGGTATCCGTGAAAAGATGGAATACAACAACATCCCAGAATCTTTCAAAGGAATGCCTATCACACTGTTAACAGCAGGATTAATGGCAATCGCATTCTTCGGATTCTCAGGACTTATTTAGGAGGTAAAGAAGATGAATATATCAGCAATTTTACTTGCCATGGTTGTTGTCGGAGGAACCGGTCTGCTTATCGCAATCTTACTGGGAATTGCCTCAGAGAAATTTAAAGTTCCTGTAGACGAGAAGGAAGTAGCCATCCGTGCAGAACTTCCAGGAAATAACTGTGGTGGTTGTGGATACGCAGGTTGTGATGGACTTGCAAAAGCAATCGCAAATGGAGAAGCACCAGTGAACGGCTGTCCAGTTGGTGGAGCAGCTGCAGCTGAGAAGATCAGTGCGATCATGGGTGTAGAAGCAGGAGAATTCGTGAAGAAAGTCGCATTCGTAAAATGTGCCGGAACTTGCGAAAAAGCATCTGACAAATACCAGTACTCAGGAGTTCAGAGCTGTATCGAAGCGATGAACGTACCAGGTGCAGGACCAAAAGGATGCGAATTTGGATGTATGGGATTTGGAAGCTGTGCAGCAGTATGTCCAGAAAATGCGATCTCTATCGTGAACGGAATCGCTCACATCGATGAAGAAGCATGTGTAGGATGTGGAAAATGTGCAGAAACATGTCCAAAAGCATTGATCGACCTTGTACCAGAAAACAAGAAAACAAGAGTACAGTGCAGCTCTAAAGAATTCGGTAAAAACGTTATGTCTGTATGTAAAGCAGGATGTATCGGATGTAAAGCATGCGAAAAAGTATGCCGTCTTGGAGCAATCAAAGTTGAAAACAACATCGCACAGATCGATTACGATAAATGTGTAGGTTGTGGATTATGTGCAGGTAAATGTCCAAAAGGAATCATTACAGGAAAGAAATTAGTTCCTAAGAAACCAGCACCAAAGAAAGAAGCTTAATCTTTCTTTATATCATTATAATAATAAAGAAGCAGGAGATTCGAGAGATCAGAATCTCCTGCTTTTTTCTGCTTCTATTCATGGAAAAAAAGAATACTATTATAATAGGAAGAAAAAGGATTCCTGACATGAAATTTCTCGAACTTCGGCAAAAAGATGTGATCAATTGTAATACAGGAGAATGTTTAGGCCTTGTCCTAGACCTCGAATTTGAAATCCATACGGGTAAGATCTGTTATCTGATCGTTCCCAAAACAACGAAGATGCTCATATGCGTTGGCAAGAATAAAGTTTACAAAATCCCCTACAAATGCATTGTAAGGATTGGCAGAGATACGATTCTAGTCGATATCAACGAAAAAGAATGCCTGAAATAAAAGAAAAGCTTTCTTTTCTACAAAAAAAATGATATACTTCAAGCAGTAAAAACACGGAGGTACAAGAAGATGAGATGCCCATATTGTGGAAGTGAGAATTCCAGAGTCGTAGATTCCAGACCGGCAGAAGACAACAATGCGATCCGTAGAAGAAGACAATGTGACGAATGCGGAAAACGTTTTACAACTTATGAGAAGATAGAGACAGAACCGTTGAGTGTCATCAAGAAAGACAAGACACGACAACTCTACGATCGAAACAAGATCCGGAATGGAATCGTACAATCCTGTCACAAACTCCCAGTATCCATGGGGCAGATCGAAGCAGCGATCGATGAGATTGAGACAAAGATCTATAACATGGGAACAAGAGAAGTCGAAACATCCGTGATCGGAGAGATGGTCATGGACAAATTAAAGGATTTGAATGAAGTTGCATACGTAAGATTTGCAGCCATTTACCGTGAATTCAAAGATGTGAACACATTTATGAGTGAATTAAAGAAATTATTAAAATAATCACAATTGTTTTGAATAAACAAGATTGTAAAAATATTACTTTTGTGATAAACTAACCATATCATTTTGAAACCAGCTTCCTTTTTGAGAAGAGAAGGAGTTGAGTATTATTTATCAGGAAGTAATCACAGGAATCGTCAGTGGAGTGAGTGGAAAGCTCATCCACGTAGAAGTAGAAATCAGAAACGGCCTGCCATATTTTACAATGGTAGGCTATCTTTCCAAAGAATCCATGGAAGCAAAAGAGCGGGTTGCATCAGCACTGCGCTCCATCGGCCATCCCTTACCGTCGATGAAGATCACCGTTAATTTATCCCCAGCCAATATAAGAAAGAACGGAACCGCGTTCGATTTCCCAATCGCCGTGGCCTTTTTAGGATGCCTGAATTTAATCGATGCAAGCAAGTTAGATGACATCTGTATCATGGGGGAATTAGGACTAAACGGCAAGATCAGAGGTGTAGGGAACTGTCTTCCAATCGTTTTAGAAGCAAGAAAACAAGGCATTCACAAGTTCTTTGCGGCAAGTGAAGATGAGAATTCTCTAAGAGGGATCGAAGATATTGAAGTGGTATTTATGGACAGTTTACAGGATGCCCTGGACTATTTTCATGGAACATATCATCAAAAAAGTTGCAGAAGTGCAACAACTTATCAAAAGGAAGAGTCAGAAGAAGACTTCAGTGACATCATCGGACAACAACATTTAAAAAGAGCGATGGAGATCGCGGTCACTGGAAGACATCATATATTGATCATTGGTTCCCCAGGTTCAGGAAAAACAATGGCAGCCAGAAGGATCCCGACCATTCTCCCACAACTATCAAAAGAAGAGAAGATGGAAGTTCAGGCAATCTATGATGCCACTGGAATTCCACGGTATTTAGAAGATGATACCAGACCATTTCGCCAGCCACATCCAATGATCCGAAAGCTGCATTCCTTGGAGGCGGCAAGACGCCGACGGCAGGAGAGATCACATTAGCACATCATGGCATTTTATTTCTGGACGAATTTATGGAATTTAAAACAGAATGTATCGAAGCACTCAGACAGCCATTGGAAGATGGAACGATCGATATCACCAGAAATGGGATCTACCACAAGTTTCCGGCAGACTTTCAACTGATCGCCACCATGAATCCATGTCCTTGTGGTTATGGATTGGAAGATGGGATCTGCCGATGTACTTATCATGAAAAAAGCGTTATCTAAAGAAATTGTCCGGTCCGATCTTAGACCGTTTTGACATGGTCCTATGTCTAAGTAAAAAAGAGGCTGATACACAGAAGATACAAAAAGAGAGTCAAGAAACATCCTATCAGATCAAAGAACGCATCGAAACAACCATCCAAAGAGAAAAAAAAGTTATTAAAAAACTATCAATGCAGTGATACCAGCCATTTAAGCCACATACAGTTAAACAAGCTCCTTCATTTATCCAAAGAATGCAAAGAGATTTTAGATATCGCCTATCGATCTGGCAAGATCACAAGGCGAGGAATGGATAAGATTTTAAAAGTAGCACTGACGATCATGCTTATGGAAAATGAATCAGAGATTAAACCGATCCACCTGATGGAAGCCATGACCTTCAGAAATACAGGATTTATCAAAGAGGTGCTTGAATATGGAAGATAAATTATATTGGTACTGGCTATGCGGCAAAGTCCGATTGCCGATCAAGAAGCAAAAAGAATTGATGGATATCTTCATTCACCCAAAAGAACTCTATAAGATCAACCCAGAAATCTTAAAAGAACACATGACACAACTTGAATACGATCGTTTCGTTCATTCAAGAGATGAAACAGCGATCAAGAAAGGTTATGAAGCCTTGCATCGTGAAAATATCCGTTTTATCATTCAAAAAGAAGCTGCTTATCCGAATCGATTGAGGAAGATCTACGATGCTCCGTATGGGATTTTTCAAAAAGGTCAGCCATATGAAGAAAAAGAACTGTCAATAGCAATCGTTGGATCAAGATATCCGACAACTTATGGATTCGAAATCTCAAAAAAGTTCGCAAAAGAGCTGGCTCAGCAAGGCGTACAGATCGTAAGTGGACTCGCAAGGGGCGTAGATGGGACGGTTCACCGTGAAATAATCGACAAAAAAGGACAGGCTGTTGGGGTTTTAGGATGTGGGATCGATCTCATTTACCCAAAAGAAATTTTCAGTTATTTTATGACATGTATGCGAATCAGACAGTTATTTCTGAGTACCCGCCAGGCAGTGAACCGCTCAAATGGCATTTTCCAGAAAGGAACCGCATCATCAGTGGACTAAGTGACGGAATTCTCGTCACAGAGGCCAGAGCAAGGAGCGGATCGCTGATCACGGCGGATTGCGGGCTTGATCAGAACAAAGAAGTGTTCGCAGTTCCCGGAATGATCACAGACAAACATTGCCAAGGGTGTCATGGATTGATCAAACAAGGTGCAAAATTAGTTGAAAATGTCGACGATATTTTAACAGAATTTTCAGAATTCACGGGATTTTCACGAAAATTTCCAAAGCATAGTGCAAAATCTCTTGCAAAGGCAGAAAAAAGGGTGTATGATATGTTGAGTTTGAAACCGAAATATATTGATGAGATCTTAAGTACATCCCAAGATTCTTATGAAGAAGTGATCCAAGCTTTATTTCAATTAGAAGCGAAAGGATATATCAAACAGATCCATCAGAACTTATATATCAAAAAAATGTAAACAAGGGGTAATACTATATGCCAAAATATCTAGTTATCGTCGAATCACCGGCGAAAGCCAAAACAATCAAAAAGTTCCTGGGCAGGAATTACGAAGTGATCGCGTCCAACGGGCATGTTCGCGATCTGCCAAAGAGTACCTTAGGAATAGATATCGAGAATGACTTTGAACCAAAGTACATTACGATCCGTGGGAAGGGTGAAGTATTAGCAGCTCTTCGCAAAGCGGTAAAAAAAGCAGACAAAGTATACCTCGCGACTGACCCGGACCGTGAAGGAGAAGCCATCTCATGGCATTTATATTACGCATTAAAACTAGAGAACAAAAATTACAGCCGAATCACATTTAATGAGATCACAAAAACAGCTGTCAAAGACTCCATTAAACACGCAAGAGACATCGATATGAACTTAGTCGATGCACAGCAGGCAAGACGTGTTCTGGATCGAATCGTAGGATACCAGATCAGTCCGATCCTCTGGGCAAAGATCAAACGAGGTTTAAGTGCTGGACGAGTTCAGTCCGTAGCTCTACGCCTGATCTGTGACAGAGAAGAAGAGATTAACCTGTTTATTCCACAGGAATACTGGTCCTTAGAAGCCTTATTAGATGTCAAAGGAAGCAAAAAGCCATTAGAAGCCAAACTGATCGGCAATAAAGAACAGAAGATTGAGATTCACAGTGAAGAAGAGATGAAGGAGATCTTATCCTATTTAAAAGGAAAAGAATTCACCGTCGAAGGAGTGAAAGTCACAGAACGATTAAAGAAGAGCCCACTTCCATTTACGACAAGTACTCTTCAGCAGGATGCATCCAGCAAGTTAAACTTCGCACCACAGAAAACGATGCGTATCGCACAGCAGTTATATGAAGGTGTCAATATCAAAGGACAGGGAACCGTCGGTCTGATCACATACTTACGTACAGACTCCACACGTATCTCTGTAGAAGCCGATGCAGCAGCGAAAGAATACATCAAAGAATCTTATGGAGCCGAGTTCGTTGGAGCAGGAACTGTTGCCAAGAAAGACGACAAGAAAGTACAGGATGCACATGAAGCCATCCGACCAACCTACATGACAAACTCACCAGCAAGCATCAAAGATGAACTATCAAGAGATCAGTTCCGTTTATACCAGCTGATCTGGAACCGTTTCATGGCAAGCCGTATGGCACCAGCCAAATACGAGAATACATCCGTAAAGATCGCTGCCGGAGATTATCGTTTTAATGCATCCGCAAGCAAGATCGCCTTCGATGGATTCCTATCCGTATACAACATTAACAACGAGAAATCCGAAGGAAATGTAATGTTAAAATCCATCGATGAAGATACCAAACTTACATTGAATAATTTAGAACCAAAACAGCATTTTACACAGCCACCAGCTCATTATACAGAAGCATCTTTAGTTAAGACACTAGAAGAGTTTGGAATCGGACGTCCAAGTACTTACGCACCAACGATCTCAACGATCACAGCAAGACGTTATGTTGTCAAAGAAAAGAAGAACTTATACGTCACGGAGCTTGGAGAAGCAGTCAACAACATGATGAAGAAAGCATTTGCAAGTATCGTCGATGTGAACTTCACAGCGATGATGGAAGGTCTGCTTGATATGGTAGAAGAAGGTAAAGTCCATTGGAAATCCGTCATTGAAAACTTCTACCCAGACTTTGAGATCGCAGTGAAGAATGCAGAAAGAGAATTAGAGAAGATCAAGATCGAAGACGAAGTCACAGATGTTATCTGCGATGAATGTGGAAGAAATATGGTCGTGAAGTACGGACCATATGGAAAATTCCTTGCATGCCCTGGATTTCCAGAATGCAGAAATACAAAACCACATTTTGAAAAAGTCGGAATCCCATGCCCAATGTGCGGCGGAGAAGTCGTCTTAAAGAAAACGAAAAAAGGAAGAAAATATTACGGATGTGAAAATAATCCGGAATGTGAATTTATGTCATGGCAGAAACCATCCACAGTCAAATGTGAAAAATGCGGAAGCTATATGATCGAAAAAGGTAAGAAGCTTGTATGCTCTAGCAAGGAATGTGGATTCGTATGCAGCATGCCAGAAGATGCAAAAGAGAAAGAGACTTCCGGGGAGTCAGTGTCAAAATAAGGAGAAAAAATATAGATGAGTAGTATACAATTACTAGATAAAACAAGAAAGATCAATAAATTACTTCATAATAACAATTCACAGAAAGTTGTATTTAACGATATCTGTAAAGTTCTGACAGAAGTAATGAATTCAAACGTCCTTGTCATTAGTAAAAAAGGAAAGATCTTAGGTAAAAATGAAGCAGACCACATCGAAGTGCTTCATCAGCTGATCTCAGGAAATGTCAAAGATTATGTTGATTTTTCATTAAATGAAAGACTATTAACGATTCTTTCCACCAATGAAAATGTCAGCCTTTCCACACTGGGATTTGAGTCAGACGTTGATGATTACTATGCGATCATCGCACCAATTGATATCGCAGGAGAGAGATTCGGAACATTATTTATGTACCGCCAGAGAGAAAATTATTCCATTGATGATATTATCTTAGCGGAATATGGAACAACCGTTGTCGGACTTGAAATGTTAAGATCTGTAAGCGAAGAAGTGGAACAGGAACGAAGAAAGAAAGGAATCGTTGATTCCGCGATCAGTACGTTATCCTTCACAGAACACAAAGCAGTGATCCATATCTTAGAAGAATTAGAAGGCAATGAAGGAGTCTTAGTTGCAAGCAAGATCGCAGACAGATTCGGGATCACAAGATCTGTTGTCGTAAACGCACTAAGGAAACTAGAAAGTGCCGGAGTTGTTGAGACAAGATCCTCTGGTATGAAAGGAACATATATTAAAGTAGTGAATGACTTTATATTTGACGAGATCACAAAGCTTGATTAATTCTTTTAGAATTGAAGAAAAAGTTCTTGCAAAGAAGGACAAGGTTTGATATACTGTCATAGGTAAAAATAAACACGCTATTGGAATTCTGGTAAGTGCCCAAGAGGTTTGTCAGAACGATGAAAATAGCGGAAGCAAAAACTAAAGGAGATTTAAAATGAGCGTTATTTCAATGAAACAGTTACTTGAAGCAGGTGTACATTTCGGACATCAGACAAGAAGATGGAACCCTAAAATGGCACCATACATCTACACAGAGCGTAATGGTATCCATATCATCGACTTACAGAAATCTGTAGGAATGGTTGACGATGCTTACAACGCAGTAAAAGATTGTGTAGCACAGGGTGGAAAGATTCTGTTCGTAGGAACAAAGAAACAGGCTCAGGATTCTATTCAGGCTGAAGCAGAACGTTGCGGAATGTTCTACGTAAACCAGAGATGGTTAGGTGGAATGATGACTAACTTCAAGACAATCGAATCTAGAATCGCTAGACTGAAAAAGATCAAAGAGATGGAAGAAGACGGAACATTTGACGTACTTCCAAAGAGAGAAGTTTTAGAACTTAACAAAGAAAAAGACAAATTACAGAAGAACTTAGGTGGAATCGAAGAAATGGGTGGACTTCCAGACATGATCTTCGTTGTAGACCCTAAGAAAGAAAGCATCTGTGTACAGGAAGCACATACTTTAGGAATTCCTCTTGTTGGAATCGCAGATACAAACAGCGATCCTGAAGAATTAGATTATATCATCCCAGGAAACGATGATGCGATCCGTGCAGTAAAACTGATCACATCTGCTATGGCTGATGCAGTTATCGAAGCAAACCAGGGAATTGATGCAGACTCTGAAGAAGTTGCAGAAGACGCTGAATAATTTATTCACATTTTCATTTTAGGAGGAAAAGAATCATGGCTATCACAGCAGCAATGGTAAAAGAATTAAGAGAAATGACTGGTGCCGGAATGATGGATTGTAAGAAAGCTCTTACAAAGACAGAAGGAGACATGGACGCAGCAGTTGAATTTTTAAGAGAAAACGGTCTTGCAAAAGCAGCAAAGAAAGCTGGACGTATCGCAGCTGAAGGACTTGTTGCAGTAGCATTATCTGATGATGCAAAAGAAGCAGCTATCGTTGAAGTTAACTCTGAAACAGACTTCGTAGCTAAGAATGATACATTCAAAGCATACGTAGCAGAAGTAGCTGATCAGGCTCTTACAACAGCAGCAGCAGACATCGAAGGATTCTTAGCAGAAGATTCTAAAGCAGAAGCTGGAAAAACTGTTAAAGAAGCATTAGATGGTAAGATCGCTGTTATCGGAGAGAACTTAAACATCCGTAGATTCGCTAAAGTATCTGCAGCAGATGGATTTGTTGCATCTTACATCCACGCTGGTGGTAAGATCGGTGTATTAGTAGAAGTTGCTACAGACGTAGTTAACGACGAGATCAAAGAGATGGCTAAAAACGTAGCAATGCAGGTTGCAGCTATTTCTCCAAAATACACAAGCAGAGATGAAGTTTCTAAAGATTACATCGAGCATGAAACAGAAATCTTAAAAGTTCAGGCTATGAACGAAAACCCAGACAAACCAGAAAACATCATCGAAAAGATGATCGTTGGACGTCTGAACAAAGAATTAAAAGAAGTATGTCTGTTAGATCAGGCTTATGTTAAAGCTGAAGACGGAAAACAGGCAGTTGGAAAATACGTAGAACAGGTTGCTAAAGCAAACGGAGCTAATGTTACAATCAAAGGATTCGTTCGTTTTGAAACTGGTGAAGGTATTGAAAAGAAAGAAGAAGACTTTGCGGCTGAGGTTGCTGCTCAGTTGAAATAATTTGATTTCTTTGTTTTGGAATTGAATAGAATTTGTTTTTTATGGCACACATCGTTTTAGGTGTGTGCCTTTTATTTTGTCAATATATTTAAAATATTATTGATGTTATTGATTTATATATTGTAGTTTACATAAAATAATAACTATTAAAATAAAAGACATAGTAAAAGTGTAATTATGATAATTTAAATATTACTGTAGGACAAATATAGATTAAGATTATATTATGTAAAAAATTATTACTTTCTAGATTTAACTGTTGATAAGAAATATATGAGTAATATGAAAATAAAAAAACTTAGAATAAATAATAATTTAAGGAAATTTGATAAAATATTTGAGTTCTTTTTTTTTACTTTTGGTATGATAAAAAGGATATAGAAAGAAAGAAGGGGATGCAAAAAAATGTC
>ENA-OQLB01000268-OQLB01000268.1-human-gut-metagenome-genome-assembly--contig:-NODE-268-length-31119-cov-10.165365_pt1 | contig 31119 bp, 26 predicted proteins | sample MGYA00242656_ERZ504813 | MGnify/ENA primary metagenome ERZ504813 (study PRJEB26092, sample SAMD00036388) | human gut metagenome | host: Homo sapiens | study: EMG produced TPA metagenomics assembly of... | reverse complement strand
CGCCAGTCGGTCCAGTTGCACCGGTACGGGCCAGTCGGCTCTGTGGTCCGGTAGGACCAGTAGGGCCGGTAATGCTTACGCCGGCAGCTCCAGTCGGTCCAGTTGCACCGGTAGGGCCGGTCGCTCCTGTGGGTCCGGTAGGACCAGTAGGGCCGGTTACGCTAAGTCCAATAGGCCCGGTGGCACCAGTGGGTCCGGTTGCTCCCGTCGCACCAGCGATACCCTCGGCCCCGGTAGGCCCGGTGGGACCGGTGGCGCCAGGATCACCGGCAATTCCCTGGGGACCTGGGGGCCGACGGCTCCTTGTAATCCCATAGGGCCTGAGCGCCTTGAGGGCTGGGGCCGGTTGCTCCCGTAGCGCCGGTTGCTCCGGTAGGCCCGGTGACGCCTGTACATTCACAGGGCGGTACCGGCACGCAGCAGCAGGGCGGGGGAGGGGGACAACAGGGGGGTGGACAGCAGGATTGCTTTAAATTATCATTGGGATAAATTCTCATTTCCCTAACCTCCTTGATTTAGTTTCATACCATACTATGCGGAGAAGTACTTTCGCGAGACAAGCAGTTGACCCGCCTGGGCTCTGATTTGGAAGGGACGGCTTAAATTTTGATGCATGGAAAGGCGAAAAAATCTTCCATTTGCCAGTATATGCACCGAGAGTAACCAGGTGCGGATTCCCTCCGGCGGCCAAGCCTTCCAGGATAAGCATTGACAATTTTTGAAAATACTTTAAGATAGAAAATGACAGGTGAAAGAGCGGAAGCGGAAGGAACCTATTGTTGGCTTGGAGACTCATCAGGCAGAGGCTTACCCCGCGGCCCGGGCGGCTGATTTTATTTGCCGCAGGCTGTTGATTGAAAACTTTCTGCGGTCATGCGTCTTGATGATAAAGCAAAGATGGAACCACTTAACAGGAAAGCAGCATACCGGGACTCCGCGAGGCCGGCGCAAGGCTGCTGAAAGTTTCAATGACGCTCTTTCCGTGCTTTCCGGAAGAAAAGGAAAAATTTTTAAAATCAATAAAGTGCCAACCGGCCAAACCGGCGGCATGAAGGAGGAAGCTATGGAAAGCTGTTATGTCCGTCTATGATGTGCGCTGATTTCGGTGCGCTGAAGCGGGAAATGGAGCTTTGGAAAAAGCCGGAATCGACCTATACCATTTGGATGTGATGGATGGAAAATTTGTCCCTAATTTCGGTATGGGCCTGCAGGATATCCAATATATCTGCGGGCAGGGTAAGAAGCCTGCGGATGTCCATTTGATGATTGAGGACCCGGGGAATTACGTGGAACTTTTCGCGGGATTGGGCGCCAAGATCATTTATATCCATCCGGAGGCGGATACCCATCCGACCAGAACCTTGCAAAGGATTATCGATGCGGGGGCTAAGCCTGGCATCGCGATCAATCCGGGAACCTCTATCGGTACTGTGGAGGAGCTTTTGTATTTGTCCGAATACGTGCTGGTGATGACGGTAAATCCTGGCTTTGCCGGGCAGAAATATCTGGACTTCACCGATTATAAAATAGAAAAGCTGTCAGCCTTCAAGGAGAAATACGGCTTTGAGATGGTAGTGGATGGAGCGATTTCCCCGGAGCGGATCGCCAGCTTGAGCAGAAAAGGTGTCAAGGGCTTTGTGCTGGGAACCTCCAGCCTGTTTGGAAAGGGCCGGAGCTATGAGGAGATTATTCCGGAGCTGAGGGCGCTGTAAGGGCTGCTTTTCCGGGATCAGATATTCACAAGGAGGCATAGTTAAGCTGGACAACCGCTGAAAGTTACGGCTGCTTAGGACTGTTTTGAAAAGATGGTGAGGTGTTATGCATGGGGATCACGATGGAGCCTGTTTCCAAATACCGGCGGCAGGTAAAGCGGATTTATTTCGATTCTTTCCCGAAAAAGGATCGGATGCCTTATTGGATGCTGCTGCTCATGGCTAAAATGAACCATACGGAATTTCGCGCCTTTTGCGACCAGGGCCGGGTATGTGGATTTTCTTATTTCGCGGCGGTTGGAGAGATCACGTTTATCATGTTCTTGGCAGTGGATTCCAAGCTGCGCTCTAAAGGCTGCGGCAGCTTGATGCTAAAGGAGATACAATCCCTTTATCCGGAGAACAAAGTGATCGTCTCCATTGAAAGATGCGACAAAACCGTAGAAAATCTGGAACAGCGATTGAGACGCAAAAGGTTTTACGAGAAGAATGGATTCCTCTCTACCGGATGCCTGTTGGAGCTTTCTAAGGAGCAGCAGGAGGTTCTGGTAAAAAACGGGGAATTTGATCCTCAGGAATTTTCAGAATTTTTTAAAAAATACAGCAATGGAACTATGAATCCTCCGATTATTCCTATAGGGCATGAAGGGGATCTGCGCTAAGCCCAAAAGGATGGAACGAAGAAAAACGTTCCATCTTTTTTACACAAAGGCTTAAAAATTTTTTTGATGGATGATATAATATTAGAAAGACCCAGCTTGCATAGAGACGCTCGGCACATTGGGAGGAGAAAAGCCGCCGGCTTTTTTCATGCATTGGCTGATAGGATGCCGGATGTACGATATGCTTGCTTGGAAGATGGGCCGGCTCAATATGCCTGCTGCTGTTTGTACTTACCGCCTGGCTTCGCGGGCCAGGCGTGGTTTTGTAAGCCGATATTGATAAAAGCCAAAGAATAGGACGGTGGAATCTTTGAAAAATTATTATTTGGGGCTGTACGAAAAATCAATGCCAAACACACTTACCCTGGAGGAAAAGCTGCGGCAGGCCAAGGCCGCCGGCTTTGATTTTATGGAGATCAGCATCGATGAGACCGACGCGAAGCTGAGCCGCCTGGACATGACAAGAGAAGAACGGAAGCTTTGGTGGACGCCATGTATCAGGCAGGGCTTCCCATTAAGACCATGTGCCTTAGCGGCCATCGGAAATACCCTTTGGGCAGCCGGGACGAATCGGTGCGCGCCAGGGGGCTGGAAATCATGGAAAAAGCGATTCAGCTTGCCTGCGATTTGGGGCTGAGAATCATCCAGCTTGCCGGCTATGACGTTTATTACGAGGAGGGCGGCGAGGATACCCGGGCCTTGTTTTTGGAGAATCTGAAAAGTCCGCGGAAATGGCGGCGGCCGCGGGCGTGACCTTGGCCTTTGAAACGATGGAAACAGAATTTATGAACACTGTGGAAAAAGCTATGGCCTATGTAAAGCTGGTGAATTCCCCTTATTTAAAGGTTTATCCGGATTCGGGAAATCTGACCAACGCGGCGGTGGCTTATCATACCAGGGTTTCAGACGATCTTGAAACGGGAAGAGGCTCTATTTCTGCCGTTCATTTAAAGGAAACTAAGCCTGGCGTCTTCCGGGAGGTGCCTTATGGCACCGGCCACGTGGATTTTGTGGATGTGATCAAAACTGCCTGGAGCCAAGGCGTGCGGCTGTATAACGCGGAGTTTGGTATGTGGGCCAGGAAAACTGGCAGGATACCCTGCGGGAAAACAACGCCTTTCTGCGGGATAAATTTCAGCAGGCTTTGCGGTAACGGCCTTTTGGGGGCCAAGCCACGGCTCCGCAGGCCGGGGGCGCTCCGCAGAAAATTTTTAAAGCGGGCGCCGGGAGGAGTGAAACCGGCGGCAAGCGCCGGTTACTGAAGAGCCGCCTGTGAAGCAGGGGCCGCCTGTTGACAGGCTGTGGATCAGAAGCGCAATAAATCCAGCGCATCTTGAGAAGCCTGCTGGCAGCCGTCCTTTACAGGGTCGGATCAAGACGCGGGCTCAGCCGGCAGCGCAGCTATGATTTTACGGAAAATCGAAGAACTAAATGTAATAACTGAAAAATTATAAACTATATGTATTAAAATAAATGCGGAATCCAGCGGAAAGGTTTCTCTGAAGAGGCTCTGGAGCATGAAAGGTTAAGCTTTTGAAAACTCTGATTTACCCTCTTTTTTTCCGGGAAGCTTTTATGCTATAATTTGTAATTGTAATGCGGCATTGAGGGGCGCATGATTTTATATTTAAGAAGGAAGGATTAGAAACATGACAATCATTCAGGAAAAAGCGGGCAAATTCCTTGCGGCCCACGGCATGGCGGCGGAGGCTGTCAATCTGCGGGAGAATGCGGACGTCTTTATCGGTGAAATGGAAAGGGGCCTGAAGGGAGAGGAAAGCTCTCTGTTTATGATTCCCACCTATATCAGCATCGATAAGCAGATTCCCGCCGGGGAGCGGATCATCGTGGTGGACGCCGGCGGCACCAATTTCCGGGTAGCTACGGTGGTATTCGACGAGAAGGGCAATGCTTCGATTGACGATTTCAACAATTATCCCATGCCTGGCACTCAGGGAGAAATTACGATTGAGGAATTTTTCGACACGGCGGCGGAATATTTAGAGCCAGTGATTGACAAAAGCGATAAAATCGGCTTTTGTTTTTCCTATCCCACCGAGATTTATCCCAATCGGGATGGCCGGCTGATCCGGTTTGTGAAGGAAGTCAAGGTAAAGGGCTCTGAGGGGGCGTTTATCGGAAAGGGACTTTTAGAAGCGGTGAAGGCCAGAGGCCATCAGGAGAAAAAGAGCATTGTGCTGGTAAACGATGCCGTGACTACTTTGATCGGCGGCAAGGCGGCCTGTCCGGACCGGCAGTTTGACAGTTATATCGGCTTTATCTGGGGAACCGGCACCAATACCTGCTACATGGAGCAGACCAGAAGGATCACAAAGCTGGGCAGTGCGGCCGACATAGATGGAACCATGCTGATCAATGTGGAGTCCGGCGGCTACGCAAAGGCTCCGAGAGGCGATTTGGACGCCGGCTTTGACGCTACCACCGTTAACCCCGGCGGCTATATGTTTGAAAAAATGATTTCCGGCGCGTATCAGGGAGGAATGGTCCGCACGGTTCTGGTCCAGGCCGCAAAGGAAGGCCTGTTTACAGCCGAGACGGGAAAACGGATTGCGGCCCTTGAGAGCCTTTCTTCTAAGGAAATCGACGATTTCCTGTTCCGGCCTTATGGTGAAAACGCTCTGGCACACTGCTGCGGCGGTGTAGAGGAAGATTGCCAGACCTTGTATTATCTGATCGACGGCCTGATGGAGAGGGCGGCCCGGTTTGTGGCCTTCAACCTGGCGGCGGTTATGCTGAAAACCGGGAAAGGCGCGAATCCCTGCCGTCCGGTGTGCGTTACCATGGATGGCTCCACCTATTATAAGTCTAAGCTTTGCAAGGATAAGCTGTCAGCCTATACCAAATCCTTCCTCAATGAGGAGCTGGGCTTATACTGCGAGTTTATTAAGGCGGAGAATCCCAATTTGATCGGCGCGGCGATCGCAGGCCTGCTGAACGCTTAAAAGCTTTCCAGCTTAGAAAAGGGATTCTCTGGAGAACGGCGCATGAAAAGAAGGGGCCCCGGGACAGAAATCAAGCTTCTGTTCCGGGGCTCCTTGCTTAGTGGGAAGAAAAGGGATTGAATTTTTAGTGAGTTAGTAAGATTAGAACGCTTCCTCCTGAGGAGCGGAAAAAGGCCGAATCAGAACAGTCATAATGCTTTCAGAGGGGCTTTCGATTACTGACATTTCTCCATTTAAACGGAAATCGATGGGAAGGTCCAGGACGGTCTGATTCATAATCACCGCGACAATAACGCCGTCGGGATTCAAAAAGGCGGTGACCTCCAGCTGGGAGGTATACTGGGTAAAGGCGATGCGCTTGGCGCCAGGCAGCAGGTATTTGCTGAAGTGCCCTAAATAGGTGTAGGAAAGCTGCTTTTTAATTTCATTCCTTTTTACGTCGCACAGAATTGGAGCGTCGCAGTAATTTCCCGTGTGATTGGGCCCGCCCTTCTGATTTAACACTAGGTTCCAGTCTAAAAACAGGTTCATTCCCGCGTTTAGGTTGCCGATGATGTCGTGGGCGTAAAGCTGGGCGTTTGCCAGGTCGTTTTGGTAAACGTAGGAGTGGTACTCCACACAGCCCTCTGTAAATACCAGCTTTTTATCAGGATATCTCTCTCGGATCAGCCGCAAGGCGTCGAAATGGTCGCCGCTGTACCAGTGAAAGGCGACTCCGCCTACCATGGGGTCGGTTTCCGCGTCGATGATGTCCCGGGCCCTCTCAAAGCAGCGCTCCTTATTATGATCCCAGATGCATACGCTGATTTCCCCTAGGCCTTCCTTTTGCAGCTGAGGATATAAGGCTTCCTGTAAAAAACGCTTTTCCTCCTGAGCGGTGTAAAGACAGCTGTCCCAAGGCTGTTTCGCTTTTGGTTCATTCTGTATGCTTAACAGCTTTACGGAAAAGCCCAGATTTTGATATTCCTTAATATAGCGGCAGAGATATTTGGCCCATTGACTATAGCAGTCCTCGCGCAGGCGCGCCAAGCCGACGGGACGGTCGTTTCATTAAGACCGGCGGCGACCAGGGAGAAAGCATCAGGGACAAGGGCGTGTCGGAAAGTGCCTGGGCCTGGCGCAGAAGAGGGACAATGTATTGGAGATCCCGTTTCAGAGAGAAGGTTTGAAACTCCCGGTCATTGGGATCGGTGACAGCGCAGTAGCTGGAAAGGGAAAAGTCACAGCTGTCCACGGGAACTCTCAGCCAACTGTATCGGAGGCCATCCCGGCCGAAGTAGGCTCTCAGCGCTTCCTCACGGCGGGCGTCGTCCAATTGGCTGAGCACATAGCCCGCCGCCTCTGTAGCCGAGCCGCCGAAGCCGTCTAAGCTCTGGTAGGTGATTTCCGGATATAGATTTATCGCGTTGTTTTCCCGTCCACGGTCCTTGCTGAAGGTAAAGGAAATTTCCCTAGTGACAAATTGGCCGCCTTTGGGAAGGGTAATGACTGCTTTTCCGTTCATGAATCTCCGCCTATCCTTCCATGTGATACGAATAGTATTACAATTATACTGGAAGACACAACTGGAAACAACCGGAGAAATTCAATATTGTTCATAGAAAATTTACAGATGGGATAAGCCAAGGGGATGCGGCGCCGCCTTGGGTAGGGTATAATAGGAACTAGAAATCGCGGTTTATGCGAGAGAAGAGGAAAGAGAATGACCAATATCGCGGTGGTTTATTGTTCCCGGTACGGCAGTACAAAGCAGTACGCTCAATGGCTCGCTGAGGACCTTGGGGCGGATTTATACGACGTGCGCCGGGTATATAAGGAAAAGCTGGAGACCTATGATACGATTGTCTTTGGAGGAGGCCTGTACTACGGCGTCATAAAGGGGCTTTCCAGACTGAAACGAAATTATGCTTCCATTCGTGAGAGCAACCTGGTGGTGTTTGCCGTCGGATTGACTCCGCCGGAGAATAAAAAGCTTCTGGATAACGTGGCGCAAGGCAACCTTTCTCCTGCCATGCGGAAGAAAGCAGGATTCTTTTATCTGGTAGGAAGCACGGACTACGACAAGCTGGGACCTTTTCATAAGCTGTTCATGAAAAAGTACCGGGGCCAAGAGCCGGCGCCATTAAGCAGGGAAAGCCTGGCTCCCATTGAGGAATACGTCCGGTCCTTTAAACAAGAAGGGCAGAAGGAAGCATAAGAAAGGAACTGAAACACGGAACGCGAGGACGGAAGGCCCGAGATTTTAATCTGAAAGGATTTGGCGCGCTGAAGGATACGGCGGCTTTTCAAGAAGCCGGCCAAAGAAAGGCATAAAAAAGCGCCGGCCGGGAAAGGCCGGCGGCGAAGCGGTGAAACGAGAAGCGCTACAGCAAGCCGAGATTTTTAAAGAGAAATACCCATAGAAAAATAGTGACTACGGAGAGCGCGGCGCCTAGGACGACAAACTGCCCCGCAAGGTCGCCGTCAGAATCCATTTGCTGGGCCATTACAAAGGACGACACCGCCACCGGCGAGCAGTAAAGTGAGATCAAAACCGCCATATCCTGGCCGCGGAAGCCAATGGCCGCCGCAATGGGAAGAAAGATGGCGGGAACCACGACCAGCTTGCCTAAGAGACCGGTGACGATCTGCTTGAAATACCCCATGGTTTTGGAGAATTTAATGGAGCCGCCCAGGATGATCAGCGCCAGCGGGGTTGCCACACGGGAGAGATCTGTCAGTGTGCCGTAAACGATTTCCGGAATGGGAATCCGTAGAAACAGGAATAAAAACCCCGCGGCACAGCTGAGAATCAAGGGGTTAGTGGCGATGCCCTTCAGTATGCTCCTGATTTTTACCTTTCCGCCCCGGAAGATTTCCATTTCCGTCACGGTAAGAATGTTAAACAGAGGGATGACAATAGAGATCAGAATGGCGGCGGAGGAGGCAGCGTTATCGCCATAAATGGAGCGGGCGATTGGAATACCGAAAATGATGAAATTGCTGCGGAAAATGCCCTGAATCAATGCGCCGCGGATTTTGTTGCTTTTTTCCGTGAGACAAACGTAGGCCATGCTGAGAAAGAAAGCGGCCAGCACGCTTCCGCCGGCAAACAGAACCAACGTGGGGTTAAACACGCTTTCCAGGTCGGTGGAGTATAGATCGACAAATAAAAGAATCGGCAGAAACACCTTGAAAACCAGGTTGTTCATTTTATTCAGCACATGGTCGTCGTAAAGGCGCACCGCTTTTAAAAAGTATCCCAGGGCCATCATGAGAAACAAGGGAAGCACTACATTGACTGAAACGATTAGATTTTCCACAAAACAAATCCACCTTTCCAGCGCTTCGTTGAACCAGAACGAAAGCTAACAGGTTTATTATAGCATAAAATATCGAAAACAGATAGAAAAAGGGTGATTTATTTCTAAAAAACAATTACTATTTAGATGTGGCTTAAGCGGGTATCATTTTTCGACCAGCCGCAATAGGCTGGCGGAAGGGAATAGATCAAAGGAAAAAGAGGAGAAGGAACATGACACCAATTAAACTGAAAGCGCCGTTAAAGGATTATTTGTGGGGCGGCACACGGCTGAAAACCGATTTCGGGAAAAAGACAGACTTGGAAAAGGTGGCGGAAAGCTGGGAGCTTTCCTGCCATAAGGATGGCCCAAGTGTGGTAGCCTCTGGAGAGGATCAAGGCTTGACCTTACCCCAGTACCTTGAAAAGCACGGAAAAGGAGTTCTGGGGACACATGGCGAAAGATTTCAGGATTTTCCGATTTTGATCAAGCTGATCGACGCTAAGGATAACCTTTCTATTCAGGTTCACCCAGATAATGAATTTGCTCTGCGGGTGGAAGGCGAATATGGAAAAACCGAGATGTGGTATATCGTAGACTGCGAGCCAGGCGCTTATTTGTACTATGGCTTTCAGAAAGAGATCAGTAAGGCGGAGTTTAAGGAACGGATTGAGAACAACACCCTGCTGGAGGTTCTCAATAAGGTACCGGTTCATAAGGGAGATGTGTTTTTCATTTCTGCGGGAACTCTGCACGCCATTGGCAAAGGAATTTTGATTGCGGAGATTCAGCAGAACTCCAACACCACCTACCGGATCTATGATTACGGCAGAGTAGGAGCCGACGGAAAGCCCCGCCAGCTTCATGTGGAAAAGGCTCAGATGGTGACCCGCCTGGCGCCGCCGGACCGGGAGCCTAAGCCGCAGGGACAGCCGGAGCGGTTTCCAGGCGGCGTGAGGACGCTTCTTTCCAGCTGCGAGTATTTTACTGTAACACAGATCAGCCTGTCGGGAAAAGAGGAATTTTCTGCGGATCACACGTCCTTTCATTCGCTGCTGATGCTGGAGGGAGAGGCTGTTCTCAGCTGGAGTAATGGCGTGATGAGAATAACAAAAGGAGAAAGCGTATTGGTTCCTGCCAACACGGGACGCTATACTTTGGAAGGCAAAGGGGAATTGGTGCTCACTACGATTTAGCCGGCGCTTGATAGGCGGCCCCTTAGGCTGGGCCTTGAAGCCTGACTGGATGCCTTCGGCTTATGCCACGAAGTCTGGAAAACAGCAGAACCTATTTTTGCCATGCAATTTCTATATTGAAACATATTGGAAATAAAAGGAAGAATACTGGAACCCGCCGCTCCAAGGCTAAAACCGCCTTGGAGCGTTTTTTATCTTCCTTCAATAAGGTTTAAGCGCACTGCGGCAGCGGCTTCCAAATTCATCCTGCGCTTTCAGGTTATCCCTTTGTGCTGGTTATCGCCATGTTTGCGGGATATCCAGCCTTTTTTGATGTGTTATAAAATATCTCATACAGCATAAGCCGTTAAAGAAGAATGCCAAGGAAGCGCTCTCCGAAATCAGTATAAAGCATAACTGCCGGACTTAAAAATACCGGTAAAAATAGCCTGGACATCGGCGGGAAGGCGAAGGAAAACGGAAAAGAGCGGAAACCAGGGGCGAACCCTTTGATTTCCGCTCTTTATCAAATTTTTTCGATCAGCCATATAGCGCCGAGGGGGCAGCCGCAGCTGAAAATTACGGATATGTAAAATGCTAAATTATGAAAACAGTGTGTAGCAATCCGCAAAAGCGGCCAATTAAGCGCTGCGCCGCTGTCTTCGGGAAATTTACACAAGCCTAACAGCAGGCTTGAAGAAGATTAAGGAAAAATAAGATGAAAAGAATCAGCCTCTTTTAAACTGAACCTCCCGCTCATAGTCCTTAATCTCGCTAAGCCAGGCTTCTCTTACTGGCACGCCCATCGCCTCGCAGTAATAATCCCATACTGCGGCAAAAGGATAGGATTTCAGTTCTTCCAGCATTGCCAGGCGGCTGGTGTAGTCTCCCGCCAGTTCCAGCTTCATCAAGGCTTCTGTGGGCTCCAGAAGGGCGCGCAGCAGGGCTTTAATAGTGTTTCTGGTACCGATTACCCAGGCGGCAGTACGGTTGATGCTGGCGTCAAAGAAGTCCAGGCCGATGTTGGTTCTTGCCAGCAGATCGTTCCGGATTAGGGACTGGGCGATGGCGGCAAGCTCATCGTCCATGATGACCACGTGGTCGCTGTCCCAACGAACCGGGCGGCTGACGTGAAGGAGCAGCTCGTCTACGAACAGCAGAACGGTGGGGATTTTATCGGAGATTACTTCAGTAGGATGGAAGTGTCCGGCGTCCAGCGTCAAAGCCACATGGTTTTGAGCGGCGTAGCCCAGACAAAACTCATTGGAGCCTACGGTATAGCTCTCCTTGCCGATCCCGAACAGCTTGCTCTCTACCGCATCCAGGTTGTAGCGGGAGTCGATGGGCAGGCTGAACACCTCGTCCAGGGCGGTTTTCATGCGCATACGGGGGCCCACCCGGTCTACGGGAATGTCTTTATAGCCGTCTGGAAACCAGAAATTGGTGACGCAGCGTTCATTTAGTTCTTTGCCCATATGCTCGGCTATTTTCCGGCTGATCTTGCAGTGCTCGATCCAGAACGCACGGATGGCGGGATCGGCGCTGGAAATGGTGAAGCCGGTGTCCGCCATGGGATGGGAGAAGCAGGTGGCGTTAAAATCCAGGCCGACCCCTTTTTCTTTAGCCCATTGAATCCACGAGTCAAAGTGGCGGGGCTCCAGGGTGTCCAGGTCCACCTTTTCCTCGGTATCGGTATAGGTAGCGTGAAGGCTCAGCTTATGATTGCCGGGAATCATTGACAGGGCCTTTTCCACATCCTGCCGCAATTCGGCGCAGTTCCCGCTTTTCCCGGATAATTACCGGTTGCCTGAATACCGCCGTTTTGCGATTGTTCCTGAAACAAAAAACCGTTCAGATCATCGCCTTGCCAGCAGTTTAAGGAAATCTTGATGCTTTTCAGCTTTTCCAAGGCTTGGTCGGTATCTACGCCGATTCCGGCATAGACCTCCTTCGCGATTTCATATGCTTTTGATACATTGCTCATAGTAAGACCTCCGATCAAAGGAAAAAACTTATAAAATGGAATCCGTCCGCCGCCGGCCCGTTTTTTAGGCAGACGACCTGATTGCTTTATTTATAATGATAGCATTTTTGTTTATTTGTGTCTATCGTTGCGCGAAAGGTTGTGTTAAAAATTTTAGATACTGCTAATTTAGGCACAAATGAGCAAAAACGAGCAAAAAGAGCGAGGAGGTTTACGAAGGGGCTAATGAGGGTTATAATAAAATAAATAGTAGCAGGAAAAGGGGTGTGACAACAAAATGGCGAAGCAAGCACTTTTGGTACTGAACGCTCACGCGGGAAAAAATTCTCTCCGGAGCCACCTGCTGAATATTATCGATCTGTTTGTGAAAGAGGGGTGGAATGTGAATGTTCATCCCACACAATGCCCAAAGGATGCCGTTCACGCGGCGGCCGCAATGACCAAGGAGTGCGATCTGCTTCTGGTCAGCGGAGGAGACGGCACGCTCAGTGAGGTTGTCACGGGACTGATGTGCTGTCAAAAACGCCCTGTGATTGGGTACCTTCCATCCGGCACTACTAATGATTTTGCCCGTACCCTCGGGTTACCGAAAAAAGCGGAGCGGGCAGCCAAGCTGATTTTAACAGAAGAGCCTATTCCGGTAGATGTAGGTTCTTTCGCAGAGGATTATTTTATTTATATCGCCTCTTTTGGCGCGTTTACAGAAGTGAGCTATCAAACCCCAAGAAGATTAAAAAAGGTCTTCGGCCATTTAGCCTATATACTGGAAGGAGTGAAAAGCCTTGGGTCTATTCATTCCTATCATCTGAAGATTGATTGTGACGGAAAAAGGCTGGAAGGAGATTACATTTTCGGTATGGTTACCAACTCTACCTCGGTGGGAGGCTTTCATTTCCGCAAACAGGCCTTGTTTGATGTAAAACTGGATGATGGAAAATTTGAGGTCGCTTTGATTCAAATGCCGAAAAACGCTTGGGAAACCCAGCAGATTATCCACGATTTGCTCCATCAAAATCTAAACTCTCCCTATTTTCAAATTTTAAAGGCTTCTCAATTAACGATCGCCTCCGATCAGGAAATTCCATGGACATTGGATGGTGAATACGGCGGTTCGGTAAAGGAGGTTACCATCCAAAATCATCGTCACGCCATAAGAATCTACGGTGATGGCCCTGGCTGGTTCCGAAGAAAGCTGGATAATCGTGCTGAGGAAAAGCGGGAAAAATAGCTGATATAGGGAAAAGTGGAATTATAAAATATTTTCCACTTTTCCCTTGACAAATTTTCTCGAAAATGATATAGTATTCTAGCGTTAAAGATACTCGCTGGTGTAGCTCAGCTGGTAGAGCAGCTGATTTGTAATCAGCAGGTCGGGGGTTCGAATCCGTCCACCAGCTCCATTTTTTCACCAGCAGTTCAATTAAATAGGGGAGAATTCCGAGTGGCCAAAGGGGGCAGACTGTAAATCTGTTGTCAGTGACTTCGGTGGTTCGAATCCACCTTCTCCCACCAGACTAAGTCGAACGCGATTCGCGTTCGGACTCTTTTCTTTTTGGGTTAAGATGCTCGTGTTTACAACGCATCTAAAGTGTCCGCCCCTCCCATCTGGAATACTACCGGAATTTGGTGCATTTTATTTGTGAAATTACCAGATAACCGGCAGTATTTTTTATTTTAAATCTTTGAGTTTTGCAGGCTTGTCCGAGCTTTTTCCTTACAGTAATCTTCCTCGCTTGTTATAAAAGCGCGGGAATCAGCGCTATCACTTTTCTGCCGCTCCTTTATGTGCATATGGACAGAAGCCAATGGCCGCTGTTTTATAATAGACAATATTTCAATAAGGAATTTTCAGGCGCAGACGTGCAACAGTAATTTTTCCAGCTGGCTACTCAGCTCAATAATGGTACCGCTTTCGGTATTTAAAAAACATGAAGCAGGCCAAGATGACTGCCATTAACTCTGCGGCTGGGGTAGCCAGCCAGATCCCAATAACATCGAAGAACGCGGGAAGGATCAGCATGGCAATCATGGTAAATACAAAAGTACGGGAAAAGGCAAGCACAGCTGAAATAATTCCGTTGGAAAGTGCAGTGAACATTCCGCTTGCGAAAATGTTGAATCCTACAAAAAGCAACGCTAGCGAACAAATACGGTTTCCCTGGACAGCCAGATCAAAAACAGCGCTCCCGGGCCTGGCGAAAATAGATACCAAAGGTTCTGTAACAATCAGAGAGACGATTACTGTTGCCACAGCAATCGTACCGATAATTATCAGGCTGGTTCGGATTAACCGTTTTAACTTGCCATGGTTCCGCTCTCCATAGTAAAAGCTAATCATAGGAGCTACGCCATAGGTATAACCAGCATAAAGAGAACCGGCAAGCGCCAATACATAAGAAATAATCGTGATTGCGGCAACTCCGTTTTGTCCCACATATTTAAGCATTGCCCAGTTGAACATCAAGGTAATGATACCATTGACTAACGCGGCTGCCATTTCTGAACAGCCGTTTGTAACGGCGTTTCCAAGCACCTTGAAACGGCAGACAGGCTTCACAAAATGAAGCAGACTATTTTTTTTAGAGAATACAAAGAAACCTACAACCGCTGTAATGGAATACCCTAATCCAGTGGCAACCGCTGCGCCTCCGATTCCTAAATGAAAGACCGCGATAAACAGGTAGTCAAGCATAATGTTCGCAATCCCGCCGGCGACGGAACAGAGCAGAGACAAGGTCGCTTTGCCCGCGGCAATCATGTAGAGGGTAAAATTATTCATTAACAGAATTGGTACGGTAAACAGCAGGTAGCGGCTTAAATATTCCCGGCAGTAGTCGGAAACTTCTGCGGAAAGAGACATAGAGCTAAAAAAGTTTCCCATAAATAGATAGCCAATGCCACACATTACAAGGCCAGCAAAAACATTTACTATGATTAAAAAAGTAAAGTCCTGCATTGCTTCATCGTTTTTTCCTTCTCCCATTTTTTTCATAATGGCTGCGCTGCCCCCCGTCGCAAGCATAGTTGAAATTGCTGTGACCAGCGCTATGATGGGATACACCAGATTGATCGAGGATAAAGCGTTGGTGCCGATTAGATTTGATACAAACAGTCCGTCAACCATCGTATAAAAAGACATAAAAACGCTCATAGCAATTGTTGGAACTGCAAATCTAAGGATGCTTTTTAAGGTGACGGGTCTGCTGTACGCAGCTTCATTGTTCATAAGGAATCCCCCTTTTTTCTTGCGGATATCATCAATATAGATTATAATAAGCCGTACAGTAACAGGACGGTCAAGGGGGTTAAGAAATGTCTGAAGGAAAAAACACCTTGTTTACCATCGGCCAGTTTGCGGCTTTGCATGGAATCAATAAAAAGACGCTGATGTGGTATGATGAAATAGGACTGTTTCAACCAGCGGTGATTAGTGAAGAAAATGGGTATCGGTATTATAACTATTATCAAAGCTCAGTGTTGGAAACCATTCTAATGCTTCGGGATATGAAGGTGCCTCTTGCTGATATTAAGTCATTTATAAAAAACCGGTCTGCGGAGAGTATGGAGATATTACTGAAAGAAAGGATAAAGGAATTAAACACGGCAATCGCCAGCATGAAAGCGGTACGGGCCAAGCTGTACAGCCGGCACGACGACATGGCCGCGCTGCTGGGACTGGATTTGTCCGAGATTTCCATCATAGAGAAAGAGCCGAAATATCTTGCCATAGTGCAGATCTCGACGAATACCCCTTTGGAAACGCAGATTGAAATGGTTGTTTCAGAAATTAAAAAGCATCAGCTTCCACGTATGTATCAGGCTTCCTATGGCTCTATGCTTCCGGTGGAAAACCTGTACGCCCGCCAGTTTGATGATTATGCGGGTTTATTTATAGAAGTTCCTGACATTACAAATAAAAAAGGGCTGCATAAGCAGCCGGGAGGAACTTATTTGCGCGGGTTCAGCGCCGGAAGCTGGGAGAAACTACCCTCGCGTTATGAAGAGATTCTTCAATACGCCAGGCGGAATCATTTGCGCCTTTATGGACACGCTTATGAAATTGGGATCAACGAAATGGTGATAGATAAAATCGACGATTATATCACGAAAATAGAAATTCCTGTCGCCTCCGAGGGCGTATGAAAGGAATCCCGCATGCTGGGCTCAGAATTGGGTTAAAAACAAAAATCAGTAAGTTAGGTTAATCGGCTTTCAGAGACTGCTGGTATTCTCCGGGAGTTACCCCGAACAGCTGCTTGAAAACGTAAGAAAAGTGTTTTACGCTGACATAGCCTACCTGGTTGACGATCTCATAGATCCGTAGGCCAGGGTTTTCCTTCATAATCCGTTTGGCATGCTCCATGCGGACGCGCGTGACATATTTACTGTAAGATTCCCCCAGCTCCTTATGAAACAGCGAGCTCAAGTAATTTGGGGAGACGTCGATTTTTTCCGCTACTAAGGCCAGGCTGATAGGCTGGGCGTAGTTAGTGTGGATATAATGCTCTGCCTGGGAGACGATACCGTTTTCAGATTTGTTCCGATCCGCTTTTTCTTCCTCAGAAGGCAGTAAAAACGAAGCGGCGGAGGTGTAAAACGCCTGTATCGTATCCTGATCGGAGGATTTGCAGGCACAGAGAGCGGAGGCCGCGCGGTTGAGACGATCCGGCGGCCAGGCCTGGGCAGATTTGGCCAGCCCCTTGATCCAGTAAAGGCCAAACCGCAGCGCCTCTGTTTCCGTTTTTCCCGGCAGCAGCTGAATGATAGACTGCAGCGCCAGCTGCCGTGCCAATGAGTTTTTATCCAGCAGGGCGGAATGCAGCGAGGAAACATAATGGTTAAGCCTGGTTATCTTGTTCTGGATTTCAGAGGAGATCTCCTTTGTGGTATAATAAGCGCCGGCAGTGAAAAACAAACGGCCGCACAATGCGGTATAGGCCTGGCGGTAAGCGGCTTCCGCTTCCATAACGTCGAAAAGAAGGCCGCTGACCCCGGCGGAAATGGAAAGGCCGGCGTGCTCAAGCATTAATTGGGAAACCTGCTGATAGATATGAAGCGCCTGATCTTCGACCGCTTCCGTGTCGTCATCGGAAAGCAGAAGCAAGGTGTTTTCCTCCTGGTCCAGCGTGACCCAGCTTCCCAGCGCGGCTTGCTCGGTGTATTCCAGGGTTAAACGGTACAGCATATACCGAAAGACAGGAATATCGCTTGCCTGAATACCGTTTCCCAGTAAAACATCTTCATCCAGACTCAGCAGAAGCATGACTCCGGCACCCTCGATGAGACTGATTTTCATGCGGTGAATCAAAGGGTAAAGGGATTTGACCTCTACGTTTGAGTTTTCGATCATCGCCCGGATGAACCGGGCGGCAATCTGCTTTTTTCCGTCCTCCGACATCTCCAGCAGGCTGTGGTATGCCAATTCCTCCGCCCGCTCTGTTTGTAAGGAGGACTTTATTTTTTGCAGCACGGCTTTCAGTTCAGTAAGAGAAATCGGCTTTAATAAATAATCCGCCACACTGCACTGAATGGCCTGCTGTGCGAATTTAAATTCGTCATGGCCGGATAAAATGACAATTTTCTGTTCTGGATTCCGGCGGTGAAGCCGCTCGCAGAGCTCCAGCCCGGACATCTCGGGCATTTTAATATCGGTTAGAACCAAATCCGCTGAATGGCTTTCAAACCACTCCAGAGCCTGGATGCCGTCAAGGCACGCGCCGGCGATTTCCCAGTCCGGTCCTGCTTGGGAATTGCCATTTTCAGATAATCCAGGGTGAGGCTTTCATCGTCAACCAGTAATACTCGGTACATCCTGCTCACACTCCTTTTCCAGTAAGGGCAGCTCTACCCGGCATGTCGTTCCCGCGTCGGGCTGGCTGGAGATACGGATTCCGTAGCAGCTTCCATAATGAATCTGGATGCGCTTGTTTACGTTTTCCAAGCCGATGTGGCCGTCCGCGCCGGGAGAAACGCTTTGGTTCTCGTTTTCCGCCGTGCGGCCCAGCTTTTCCCGCAGCGCCTTCAGCTGCTCCTCCGTCATGCCCTTTCCGTCGTCGCTCACGACAAAGTAACAGCGGCCTTCCTTCAAAAAGCCTTCTACGGTAATTTTCGTCCGCCGCCGCTGGGTTTCACAGCCATGAATGACCGCGTTTTCCACCAGGGGCTGTAAAATAAACGCCAGGATATATTGTTTTTTCAGACTGTCATCCAGCTTGAGCTCATAGGACAGCCTCTGTTCAAACCGGCTGCTTTGGATTCCCAGATAGGCGTCCAGTATGGCGAATTCATCCTCCACCAGCACCTCCCGGTCCCACTTGGCCATGCCCCGCAGCAGCCGGTGCAGCTTTTCGATGTTGTCCACCGCCTGCTCCAGCCGGCCCACCTGGATCTGCATGCTGATCATATTCAGGGTGTTATACAGAAAGTGGGGTTTAATCTGGCTTTGCAGAGCGTGCAGCTGAGCCTCGGTGTGGAGCATTTCCGCCTCGTATACCTTTTTCGCCAGTTCGGTGTTTTTTTCAATGTTGTCGTTGATGGTTTTGACCATCGCGTTAAAGGAATCCCCGAGATAACCAATTTCATCGTTGCGCTTGGAGGAGAAGGAGACCTGAAAATTGCCCTTGCGCACCTCCTTCATCAGTTGAACGATGCCCATCAGGGGCTTTAAAAAGCTATGGGTGAAAATCAAAAGCACCAAAATCGCGGATAAAGAGCTTAGGGTGGCGAGCAGGAAGGTAAAATCCCTGGTTTTCTGGGCGTTTTTTGTCAGCTCATCCAGGGAGTTGACCGCCACGATGGTCCAGTCCGCGCTTTTGACCTGGACAGTGTTCACCATATATTCCGCGGAGCCTATTTTTCAATCCAGGAGCCGGAGGAGGCCAGCGCCACGCCGGATAAAAGCTCCACCTGTTCCTGGGAAGCGCTGTTGTATATTAGATTTTTGTCGTTGTCTATAATAAAAACGCCGCCCTGCTCCCCCATGTTGACCTTTCGGGCGATATCGGCGATCCCACTATAGCTGGCGTCTACCTTGATGACCCCGATCACCTGGTCGATGTTTTGCACGCTTTTCAGCTGCTTGACGATAGAAAAAACCGTATCCTTAGGATAAGATACCAGCTGCTCTGTGTGAGGCGGCACGAAAATCGGAGACTGGGTGGACATGGCGTCCTGATACCAGTCAAGGGCCTGATAATCCGCGCTGTGGTTTACGCTTTTCGGCATACGGCCGCTGAAGTAGATGTCGTCTGTAATGACAAAAACATTTAAGATGTCCTTGCGGGGCATGATCATGATTTTATCCAAGTAGCTTTCGATCACCCGCCTTCTCTGCAAACGGTCGATATCGCTGCCGCCGGTGGCCTCCAGCGCCGCTACCACGGAATCGTCGTAATAGAGATAAACCGTCAGCCGGAACAGTTCATCCAAATAGGTGCTTAAATTGATGGAAAGCTGCTCCAGGGTTTGGTCGATCTGTTCAGAGGACTGCTCCTGAAAATCCCTGGTATAGCGGGAATAGGAGAGGGTGGAGGAAATGAATACGGAGAGAAGAATCAGAAGAGCCACCACCGATGTCAGCGAGAAACGGATGCTGTGGAATTTTTTCAGTTTTTCTATTTTTTGTTTCACTGAGAAGCCCTCCAGTTCTCCGGCGGCGTCTTGCCGCCGAGGGAAGCGGTTTTCTGGAATCATTATAACATAGTTTTTTAAGCGCAAAAAGCAAATGATAAAAATACGAACCTCAATCGTAAGTTTTGAGGATTTTCAAATTTCCCGGTTTGTTTTACACTGAAACCGTAGGTAAGAGATATGTCCGACAAAGTAAAGGAGGAAGATTATGAATCATCTTGGAAAACGCATCTGCGCCGCGCTGCTGGCCGGCGCAATGACTATGGCCTTGGCCGCCTGCGGCCAGAGCGAAACCGGAACCACAGGCGAAAGCGCCGCGGGCTCCTCAGGAGAAAGCTCGGAGGCCGCAGGAGAGCCGGTTACCGTAAGATTTTTCAACGGCAACGTGGAAATGGTGGATTGGTACAACGACGCGGTGGAGCGCTTCAACGCGGAAAGCGAAAGCGTGAAGGTGGAGCATGAGTTCCAGAAGGAAGGAACCTCCGCCCTGCAGACAAAGTTTGCCGCCGGGGATATTCCGGATATCACCACAATGGGCACCCAGCAGATGATCGACGCCGGAAAATTTGTGGATCTCACCGATTCTGAGTGGTGGGATAGAATCGACCCGGCGGTCAAGGAGATCTCCGTGGACAATAAAAGCGGAAAGAACTATTATCTGCCGACCAACACTATGATGACAGGGACCATTTACAATCAGAAGATTTTTGACGAGCTGAATCTGAAGCCCGCAAAAACCTTAGATGAATTCACAGAGAATTTAAGAGCGATTAAAAATGCTTATCCTGACAAAACGCCCCTGTTCTTCTCCGGCAAAGAAGCGTGACCATGGGAATGCTCTTCGGCTATATTCCCGGCGCGGCGGAGCGCCAGCGCTGGGCGAGCTGGAATACAACCGTGCCGCTCTGGATGGCGATATGGATAAGCTGAAATTTGGAGAGGCCGGCGGCCTCTGGAGAAATATGTGGCCTGGCTGGGCCAGCTTCAGCAGGAGGAGCTGATCAACAGCAACGTGCTGACGGCGACCTATGACGACGCCATGAACGCCATCGCCAACGGCGACGCGGTGATTCTGTTCCAGGGCATGTTCACCATCGGCACCATTCTGGAAATCAATCCTGACGCGGAGGCCGAGCTGCGCGCCAGCTCATTCCCGGCGGTGGAAGCCGACGTGAAGCCCGCGATCAACCAGACTGCCGACAGCACCTACTATCTTACAGCGGATTCCGCCAACCAGGAGGCGTCCAAGGAATTTTTAGACTGGCTGTTCACCAAGGAAAACCAGGTATCCTATACTGAGACGAGAAACGCGCCCTCCGCTTTCACGGATGTGACTGTGGATATCGGGCCGATCTACACCAGCGCCCAGGAGTCCGCTGAGGAATCCGCAATTATCGGCGCCACGGTGGAGCCGGCTGGCTTTGGCGGAGACGCCAGCGGCATCATGCTGCAGGAGTTCTTCGCGGGCCAGTATACCCCGTCTGAGTTTGCGGCAGCCTATGAAAACGCGTGGAAGGCCGCGTTTGACGCGCAGTAATCTTCAATAGGCTGGCCTGAATCGCGGAATGGATCGTCCATTCCGCGATTTTTTCACAATGTGCTTTGTTCGTTAGGAGTGGTGGTATGAAAGCACTGGGTTCAAAAATATCCAACAATCTTCACCGGTTAATGTTTTTGCCCGCGACAATCCTGTTTGTAGTCTTTTTCATCGTCCCTCTCTGTCAAGGGATCGGCGTCAGCCTGACAGATTGGAACGGATTTTCCGAGGAGCGGAATTTTATTGGCCTGGATAACTTTATCCGCTTTTTTTCCGATAAACGGGCGATGAACGCCATCGGCGTCACCCTGCTGTTCGGCCTGGTCAGCCCGCTTCTGCTGAATGTTTTCGGCTTGCTTTTGGCTCTGCTGTTTGATTCTAAAATCAAGGGAAAGGTCTTTGCCCGCACCGCAGTATATATGCCATCCATCATCAGCCCCTTGATTATGGGATATTTGTGGACTCTGATCCTGTCCCCCTCCACAGGCGTTTTGGATAAATCCCTGGAGCAGCTGGGGGTAAACGGCTCCTTCGACTGGATGGGAGACCCTAAAAAGGCCATCTGGCTGATCATTATCGTCAATGTGTGGCAGTTTGTGGGAGGACCGATGATGATTTATTTAGCCGGGCTGCAGTCCGTTCCCATGGATTTGTACGAATCCGCGAAAATTGACGGAGCCAATACCTGGCAGTCCTTTAAAAATGTCACGTGGCCGCTGCTCTATCCCTCGGCCAGAATTAATATTTTCACAAACATTATCGGCTCTATGGCGGTGTTTGACATTATTATGGCGATTACGGGCGGCGGCCCCGGCTATGCTACGGAATCGCTGAGCATTTATATCTACCGCCAGTCCTTCAACGGCTTTGCCGGCTACGCCACAGCCGTCGCTATTATCATGTTTATTCTGATCGTCATTCCTATCGCGGTTTCCTTGCGGTGGATGAGATCCAAAGAAATAGAAATGTAGGGAGGAGAATAGGATGAAAGCTTTCAGAAAATCCGGCGCCTACGCGGGGCTGGTTCTTATCATCGCGGTTTTTCTGCTCCCCTTTTATATCATGTTTTATCTTTCCCTCAGCGGCCCGGCGGACAGCATCGCCCAGGAATGGTTTCCCCGGGCAATGCTGTTCCAAAACTTCGCCGACGCCTGGAGCAAGGCCAATATGGGACGGGCGCTGATGAATTCGCTGATGATCTCTATCGGCGCGATAGCGGTTTTGATCTTCTGCGCGGCCTGCGGCGGCTACGCGGCGGCCCGAGTGAAAAGCAGATGGAACCGGGCGGTATTTCATGTGATGGTTCTGAGCATGATGGTGCCGGGCATTATCAATACGGTGCCTTATACATTATTATGCGGAAAATTAACGGCATCAATTCTCACTGGGCGATGATGCTCCTTCTTGCGTGCCAGTGCCTTCCGTTCTCTGTTTTCCTCTATGAGGGCTTTATCCGCTCTATGAACCAATCGGTAGAGGAGGCGGCCGTGATCGACGGCTGCACCAAATTTTCCGCGTTCTGGCGGGTGACCTTTCCCCTGCTGAAGCCGATCACCGCCACCGTGGTGATCATGCAGGCGTCGGTATTTGGAATAATTACGCCCAGGCGGTGTTCTTTTTGCAGAATCAAAATTACCATACGCTCCCTTTGGCGATTTCCACGTTTTTTCAAACCTACGGCGCGGATTATAACCTGCTTGCAGCCGGCGCGATCATCGGTCTGGCGCCGGTGGTGCTGGTGTTTATTCTATTCCAGAAGCAGTTCGTCAAGGGACTGAGCTCCGGAGCGGTAAAGGGGTGACGAAAGCTTGAAGAGAAAACCTTATTTTCAGGATCCTTACCGTCCTCTGTTCCACTATACCGCCCAGTCCCATGTAATTAATGACCCAAACGGGCTTCTGTATTATGACGGCGAGTACCATTTGATGCACCAGTACAATATCCATAATCACATCCATTGGGGACACGCGGTGAGCCGGGATCTTATCCACTGGGAGCATCTTCCCCCGGCCCTGGAGCCGGACACCATCGGTCAAATCTGGTCGGGAAGCGCGGTGATAGACTGGAACAACACCAGCGGCCTGCAAACGGGAAAGGAGCCTGTGTTTGTTGCTCTGTTTACATACAACGAGCATGTGGACAGCCAGCAGAGCCAGGGCCTGGCTTACAGCAACGACCGTGGGAGAACCTGGCGGAAATACTGGGGAAATCCGGTGCTGACCTCCGGCGGGAAAAAGGACTTCAGAGACCCTAAGGTTTTTTGGCTTGAAAGCGGAGCCTGCTGGGTTATGGTTCTGGCGTGCTTCGACCATGTGGAATTTTACCAGTCGGAAAATCTGCTGACCTGGCGCTATTCCGGGGAATTCGGCAGAGGCGAGGGCTCGCCTGCAGGCGTTTGGGAATGTCCCGATCTGTTCTGCCTGCCGGTCGCGGAGAAACCGGACGAGAGCCGCTGGGTGCTGGCGGTCAGCGTCAACGACGGGGCGCCGGCGGGCGGCACCGGGATGCAGTACTTTATCGGCCGGTTCGACGGCTCGCGGTTTGAAAATGAAAACTCTCCCGAAACGGCGCTGTGGCTGGATTACGGGCAGGATTTTTATGCGGGCGTTACCTGGAACGGCATCCCTGGGGCGGATGGCCGCCGGCTGATGATCGCCTGGGCGGACAACTGGAGATACCGGGATGCTCTGCCGACCCAATTATTCAAAGGACAGTTTTCTACGGTCCGGGAGCTTTCTCTGCGGCAGACTCCGGAGGGAGTCAGGCTGTGCCAGCGGCCGGTAAGAGAGCTGTCCGCCCTGGAGGATCAGCGGGAAAAAATGGAGCCTTGCCGCCTATCCGCCGGCCAGTGCAGGAAAACGGCGCTGTACGCGGGCGCTCTTTCCTTCCGGTGCAGGCTGAGGCCGGAGGACAGGAAGGGGCGGGCGGAGCTTCGCTTTGTTTACAGCGGAGGGGAGTGGCTTTCCATCGGGTATGACTTTGCCGGGGAGCGCTTGTATGTGGACCGCACCCATGCCGGTATCAACGGCTTTCCCGGGGTTACCGGAATCCATACCGCGCCGATGAAGCTGGAAAAAGGCGATCTGGAGCTGCAGGTGCTGGCGGATACCTCTCAAATTGAGGTGTTTGGCGGCCGTGGCGCGGTGGTGCTTACCGACCTGGTGTTCCCGTCCAGTCCTGACTGCCGGGTAGAGCTGCACAGTGAGGATGCCGATCTTCTCCTTCTGGAGGGAGAGGCTGCTTCCCTCCGGACAGCCTGGCCGGAGAAGCGGGCCTGCCTGCCTCAGTTCACCCAGCTTCTGGATGGAAGCTGGGCGGATGTCCTGGAAGGACTGGAGGGCGACTGCGGAGGACTCGGCGGCATTTTCACCGAGGAAATCGTAGAGGATTTTTCCTTTTCCGTGAATGTAACGCTCAAGGCATATCGCGAGCGGCAGTGTGCCGGCGTGTGGTTCGGCGGCGACGGACAAGGCGGGGGATTCCGGGTTATGCTGGACTGGAATCAAAAACAAATTTCTGTTTATCAGCGGAAGCATCGTTTGAAAGCCCAGCGGTTTTCTCTCAATCTGAACCGGAAATACCGGCTTTCGCTGGCTGTGCGGGAGAAGCGGCTGACAGTTTTTTTGGATGAGGTAGAGCTTTTCGTCATATCTCTGGAAAACTACCGGGGCGGCCTTTTAGGCTTATGCGTTGAAAACACAGCGGCGGTCTTTCAGGAGGCCTCTTTTTGAAAGGCCAAAACAAGGAAAAGAGACCGGCCGGCGTCCATAAAGCAAGATTACCTGAAGGGAGAAGGATTATGAGCACTAATTGGTGGAAGAAAGCCGTTGTTTATCAGATTTATCCCCGCAGCTTCTGCGATTCCAACGGTGACGGAATCGGCGACCTAAACGGGATTACGGGAAGGCTGGATTATCTGAAAACACTGGGCGTGGATGTGCTGTGGCTTTCTCCGGTCTATCAGTCTCCGAACGCGGACAACGGATACGATATCAGCGATTACCGGGCCATCATGAAGGATTTCGGAACCATGGAGGACTTTGAAAGGCTTTTGTGTGAAGCCCATAAGCGGGGCTTGCGGATTGTGATGGATCTGGTGGTTAACCACACCTCAGACGAGCATGCTTGGTTTCGGGAAAGCAGAAAATCAGAGAATAATCCCTACCGGGACTATTATATCTGGAAAAAAGGAAAGGATAGCAAGCCCCCCAATAACTGGGGAAGCTGGTTCTACGGCTCCGCCTGGGAGTATGACCAGCAGACGGACAGCCATTATCTGCATATTTTTTCAAAAAAGCAGCCGGATTTGAATTGGGAAAACCCGAAGGTGCGTAGGGAGATTTACGACATGATGACCTGGTGGCTGGAAAAAGGAGTGGATGGCTTTCGCATGGATGTCATCAGCCTGATTTCGAAGAATCAGAGATTTCCAGACGGTCAGGTGACGGGAGCCTACGGGGAATATGGAGACCTGACGCCTTACTGCGAGAACGGCCCCCGTGTACATGAATATCTTCAGGAAATGAACCGTGAGGTTTTGTCCCGGTACGATATCATGACGGTTGGAGAAACGCCCAACGCCACAGTGGAGGAGGCGGCACGGTACACCAACGCGGCGGGTACGGAATTGAATATGGTGTTTCAGTTTGAGCACGTGGCCATCGATCATGGGCCTATGGCAAATATACGGAGAACCGGTTCCGGCTTTCCGATTTGATCCGGGTTATGAGCAAATGGCAGGAGGGGCTTTCCGGCGTCGGCTGGAACAGCCTGTACTGGGAAAACCACGACCAGCCTCGCTCGGTTTCCCGGTTCGGAAACGCTTCAACCCCGTTTCTATGGGAAAAATCAGCGAAAATGCTGGCGACCTGCCTGCATATGCTGCAAGGAACACTTTATATTTACCAAGGGCAGGAGCTTGGAATGACGAATCCTAATTTTTCCAGCCTGGAGGATTATCCGGATATCGACGCCAGACAGGCGTATGAGCTTTTAGTGAAGGCGCAAAGGAAAATGTCGGAGGAGGAGTTCCTCCGCTGCGTGCAAAATTTGGGACGGGATAACGGGAGAACTCCCATGCAGTGGAGCGGTCAGAAGAACGGCGGCTTTACCGCCGGTGAGCCGTGGATTAAGGTAAACCCAAATTATCAGAGGATCAACGCTCAGAATCAGGTCGGCCGCCTGATTCGGTTTTCAGCTATTATCAAAGGCTGATCCGCCTGCGGAAGACTTATGAGATTATCACCGAGGGAACCTATGAATTGCTCGACTCAGGCAGTAATACCGTTTGGGCCTATCAGAGAGTCTGGAATCGGGAGAGGCTGCTGGTGCTGGCAAACTTTTCAGATCAGGAGCTTGCTGTCCATTGGCAAAAAATCCGGAGGTTACGCGTCAGATTTTGATTTCCAATTATGATGATGTAAAATCGGAAACGCTTCGCCCCTATGAGGCTGTGGCCTTTTATGAAAGAGAAAGAGCGGATGAAAATATTTAAGCCCTTAGGGTATCATTTTTTCTCGCGGTTCTGCGTCCTGCGAGCGGATAGAACGCCGATTCAATTGTTTTGTTAACCCATCTCACAGGTTACCAGCTTCCCGCCTTTCGTGGGGTGAAGGAAGAAAAATTTTTGCAGGGCTGACACTGTTCCTGGCGTTGATTGTACGAATAAGGAAAAGGATCTATCCGTTTGAATTCGGATAGGTTCTTTTTTTCTATCCGAAAGGGAATGCAAAAAAGCAATTTTAAAAGTGTTGCTACAAAATAAAAGCCAAGCCGCATGGCTGGGCTCTGGAATAAAGCTTAAAGAAGCAGAATGGATTTGAAGCACCCCATAAAAGAGAAGAGCCGAAAAAATGATTAAGAAATTCTGGCTGGAGCAGGCCGCCGCTTTACTCAAAGAATTTAGGGCTTTTCAACTGTGAATTTTCGAGTATACAGATGTTCAATGCGCGGGAATGACGCTAAAGCTGATAAAAAAGCTTAGAATTATTCCCAAATCTTAGAAATGTGAGAGTTTACAAATTGTTGAAAATCAGATAAAATCAAATTAGATTTAAAAAACATTTGTTGTTTTATGCTAAAAATTCTAATATTTATACATTTTCGGATCACCCATTTTATGCTGGTTATCGCCATGTTTGCGAGATAGCCGGCATTTTTTTTACCTTTTTTGCTTTATCGCGGAATGTCTCATAAACCATGAGATAATAAAGTCTAATGTTATCAAAAGATTGAGAATTGTAACAAACAGCCTGCAATTTCGGCTCATATCCGCCTTCTGCCTGATATCGATTCTGCCGCTGGTTTTTATCAATTTGATGTCCTACTACAATACCACGGGAATTGTGCAGGAAAATACTGACGAATTAGCTGAGGTCAACCTGGTTCAAACGGATAAAAGCGTAAGGTCAACCTTGGCGGCTTATGAAGATTTGCTGTTTCAGCTTTATACTGGGGACGATATCGTTAATGATGTAGACGAGTTAAACGCGGGAGGAAATGAGGCTCTTGCTGTGAACCAGCTTCGCAGACCCTTCGGGGAATTGCGAATATCAAGGATTCGATACAATGCATTACCATCATTACCGAATCGGGCGACATAATTTTTTATGATAAGCTACTGCCTCGTCCATCAAAAATTCATGGCTGGACACTATGAATTTAACGCCGGAAGAGCTGTACGATAAAATCTCCAACGAGAATAGTACTCAATACATAACGACCCGATACGCCTCAAGCTTTTCCGCAAAGCCGTATTACCTTTTTCATTTGGCCCATAGGATTGTGGATTACAACAGCATTCACCGGCAGCTCGGTGTTATCATCATCAGCATCGATGAAAGGCTTTTACACGAGGTATGTAATCAAAATTCGGTGGACGGAGACGATACGCTGCCAGGAAACGTTAATTTTATTGTCGATGATGAAGGCAGGCTGGTGACCTTTCCAGTACAGCGGAGCATCGAAAATACAGTTCTGCCCATCCCGGAGAGTGAAAACGGCTGGCGGGAATCCTACGGGGAGCTCATAGAGGGAAGCGGATTGATGGACGGAGATAATTTTGCGATCCACAGCCTGCGGGATGATCTTCTTGGCTGGAGCTTTGTTAATGTATCGGACCAAAGCGTTGTATTTCGGCAGATAGAAGCGCAGAGGAATCTCATGCTCTTGGCCGTCTTTTTATCAGTGGCTTTTCTGATCGCGGTAATCATTCTAGTGACCCGTCATATGACGGGGTCGATAAAAAATATCGTCGCGGCCATGAAAAAAGCGGGAGCCGGGGATTTGGCCGTGAGGGTGCGGAGAGACAGAAAGATGCCGTCTGAAATGGAGACGATAACGGACCAGTTCAACAGAATGATGGGACAAATGAATAAACTGGTGGAAGAAGTGAAGATGGTATCCGCGAGGCAAAAAGACGCAGAAATCACAGCGCTGGAGGCGCAGATCAATCCCCACTTTTTGTATAACACACTGGATACCATCAACTGGATGGCGATTAACGCGGATCAGTATGAGATCAGCAGCGCCATTGGGGCGCTGGCGCGCATATTAAGGTACGGCATTGATAAGAGCAACAGCATTGTAACGCTGCGGGAAGAAATGGAATGGCTGCAGCAGTACATTTTCCTTCAGCAGACCAGATTGAAAAATACATTTTCTTGCCAGATTATCGTACCTCCAGAGCTTTTAGATTGTCTGATTCATAAGCTGATATTTCAGCCGTTTGTGGAAAACGCCATTTTGCATGGGTTTGAAGGAGTACAACAGCATCACATCCTTATTATCGAGATTCAAGAAAAGCCCAAAGGCTTCTTAATATTACAATTCACGATAATGGTAAAGGAATTGAGGCGGCCAAAGTAGAGGAAATTAAACAGGGTATTTTACCGGACAATAAAAGCAAAAACCACCTTGGTATGAAAAATGCTATTGATAGACTGAAAATGTATTACGGAGAGGATGCGGAATTTATCATTGAAAGTCAGGAGGGAAAAGGAACTACTATAGTGATTCGAATTCCAAAAACACAGGGAGGGAGTAAGGATGAAAATCGTAATCGTAGAGGATGAGATACGGATTCGCGAGGGCTTGATGAAGCTGCTGGAAAGAATAGATCAGAATTATCAGGTAGTAGGGGAAGCTGAAAATGGAAAAGCCGGATTAGAGCTTATATTAGAAAGCAAACCGGATTTAGTCATTACAGACGTGCAAATGCCTATCATGGACGGCCTAGAGATGCTGCGCTGCCTGCAGGAAAAGCAGCCCTTGCCGAAGGTCATCATTCTCAGCGCGTATTCTGAGTTTTCTTACGCCCAGCAGGCGATTAAGCTGGGAGTCAGCGAATATCTCATTAAGCCGATCATGGTAAATGAACTGACACAGGCCCTTCGTATGGTGGAGCAGCAATTAAAAACGAAAGGAAAAAAGAAAGAAGAGCTTCCAGAACTGGATACCTTAGGGGAACTATTAACCGGATTTCAAGTAGGCCGGTTAAAGTATAGCGAAGCCTTGGAAAGCTATGTGAGAAGTAAATTTTCAGTAGAGATTCAAGGGAATTACATCATGATATTGGCTTACTTAGGGGATCATTATGAAGAAGAAAGAAAGCGGACGATTCCTGCTTTGACCGCTCTGTTAAAAGACACAATCAGTAAAAAATGTCAAATACTCGATTTCCTTGTGTTTAAAAGCTGCCTATTCATATTTCCATGTGAAGGGGAAGAAGCGGTTCTGGTAAAAAGATTTCAGAAGACAATATTAACGCGAATTTGTAATGACAGTATGGCCAGCTTTGGCTGGATTAGGTTTACAGGACTCTCTCAGCTTGCGGAAAGCGCGGCGACTCTCCAAGGCTGTATGGATTGGTGTATTCCGTTAGGAAACGGTGTTATTATCCATTATCCGCGTATTAAGCAGCTGCAGACAAGCCCGTTGAGCTATCCGGTAGATATTGAGAACCAAATGAAAACGGCTATTTGCATGGCAAACCCGACGAAACTACAGGAAACCTTTCGGGATTTCCAAAGCTATTTTAGGAAAGGCGCACTCTATGATCCGAAAAAAATTAAAGAATCCTATTTGCGCTTTATCTGGTCTGTCATCAATGTCGCGAAAGAACTGGATTTATCTGTATACAGCAGCCTCGAACAACAACCGTTTATAGAAAGAATTATGAGGGCGGTTACTGAAAAAGAATTGGAAAGCATAATGAGGGAGATTCTTACATTATTGCCACTGGAAATCAGTAATGATGAAAAAAACCAAATGCGATTAATCGTGCGAAAGGCCAAAGGTCTGATTCATGAGTTTTACGCCAGAGGAATTACCCTGGATGAAATTGCGGAGAAGTTAAAAGTTACCCCGGAGTATTTGGGAAGCCAATTTCATAAAGAGGTTGGGATTACTTTTAGCGCCTACATCAAGGAATATCGGATTCAAAAAGCAAAAAACTCCTGATAGGCACGGAGTTAAAGCTATACGAAATCGCAGAGAAAGTTGGCTATAGTACTCCAAAATATTTTAGTAAAATTTTTAAGGAAGTCACGGGCCAGCTGCCAGCAGATTATAGAAAGCTGAATAAATAATCCAGCTTTTCAAGCGCTTATGATTGCAGTGTAATTCAGTTTTCTGACTCAAGAATATTTCTTGCTGAAGTCTCAGTAAATTGGTGAAAAATGATAAAGCGCTTGCATCCAGCAGGAGCAGAGAAAGACGGAAGTTTAGAAGAAATTAAAAAAAAGCTTAGCTTTTGTGTACCAACCTTAGAATAATGGAGTTTTCAGAGGTGGGACATCACTTTATAATAAAAACTACAAGGAAAGAAAGAAGCTTTTGTGAAAAAAGCAAAGGCTTCGAATTTTTAAGGAGGAAAACATATGAAAGCAAAAAAAGCGTTAGGCGTTCTGCTGGCGGGTTTACTGGCGGCAGGCGCGCTGGCGGGGTGCAGCAGCGGCACCTCCAACAGCTCGGCTCCTGAAAGCGGCTCTGACAGCCAGGGCTCTTCCACAGCGGAATCCCAGGCCCCGGCGGAGGCTTCAGAGGTAGATATTTGGTACTATTGGGAGACCGAAAAGCACCAGGAAACCCTGGACAGGGTCATTGGAGAATACAACGACTCCCAGGATGCGGTGTCGGTATCGGCAAAATATATCCCCTTTGCCGACTTTAAAAAGC
>ENA-OQLB01000267-OQLB01000267.1-human-gut-metagenome-genome-assembly--contig:-NODE-267-length-31167-cov-7.465110_pt1 | contig 31167 bp, 31 predicted proteins | sample MGYA00242656_ERZ504813 | MGnify/ENA primary metagenome ERZ504813 (study PRJEB26092, sample SAMD00036388) | human gut metagenome | host: Homo sapiens | study: EMG produced TPA metagenomics assembly of... | reverse complement strand
CTTCTACGCTGTAGCTATCCTCACTTTTCATCTCCACCGTATAGCTGTCGCTGTTGTTTTTTTACTTCCACCTTGGAAACGTCGTCCGCAGTCTTAGTGTTAAGGGAAATCGACGTACTGGAGGCTGTACTGGAAGCGCCGCCCCCCATCCGACGAGGGCAGATTCATCAGTATCAGCAGCATGGCCACCAGGATAATGACAGCGGCCACTGTGATAATCATAATCCGTATATTTTTTTTCATCCTTAGCGATTCCTCCTACGAATCCAGATCACCAGGCCTGTTACCAGAATGAGCAAGGGCAGCACGATAGTAAATACCACGCCCAGGGGGATCGACACATTGGTCGTAACGCTCATGGTAGCGCCGCCTAAAGTCTTGGCCTCGATCAGAACCGTATCTTCACGCTCCGCTAAGGTATTGAACATATTGATAAAGTAAGCGGAGTTGTTCACAGAGGTAGAAGATAAGAGGCTGCTGGCAAACGCCGCCGCAGAACCGACTACCGCCACATTAGAAACGTCATCCACACCGGAAACCTGCTTTGTGGATACCGCCGCCAGGGTAATCGGCCCTGTCAGGTCGCTCTCCTCAGGCTGCCAGCCTTCGGCCGCGTCCACTGGATAAATTCCGGAATTTTCCGTGGATTCCAAAAGGACCTTGATAGACTCGCTTTCCTTAAGAATCTCGATGGGCCTGCTCTGCATAACGGACACCGGGATGCTCTTATTGGTAATCACAGAGGAATAATCCTCATCTACATATTCCGCGGCCGACCAGAAAGGAGTGGTATTGTTGTACAAGTGGTCGGTGCTCAGCTCAAACATTACGCCGCTTCCAACACTCATGCCCCACTCTTCCAGGAAGGAATTCAGTTCGGGAATTTGATCCGGCTGTGTATTAGGAACGAACACCAGAGATTTTCCCAGCTTTTCGTTATTGCTCAGGAAGGTATCCAGCTTCTTAAGAGAGCTCTGGTCATAATCCCTGCCAGGAGCAAAAATAACCGCCAGCTTGGCGTCCTCGGGGATCTCATCCGTTGTAATGTTGACCTCCTGCACGTCGAAATTATTGCTGGTGAGCATGGAGGTCAGGCTGGAGTAATCCGCCTCGTCGTAGCCCGTCAGAATAGCCACCTTGGTAATCTCGTCGCTGGTGACGTTTACCATGGCGGAAGTCACGCTTTGCTCCGCTTTGGAGGAAGTGACCACATAACTGAAGGTACTATAGCTCATCTCGCTGTTGAATAATTCGCTGGATTTCACCAGCTTATGCTTTTCGCCGCATTTAATCAAAACGTCGTTCGAGGCGATATTCTCATCTTCATAGTTAGCGGCAAAGGTAGGATTCTTTACCAGATCCACATAATTCACCGTTACCCGGCTGGAATATTTACTGTAGTTTTCGATGATAGCCGCAGCCTGCACATAATACTGGCCGCCGCTTTCAAAGGAATCCTTGCTGTTCAGGATGTTGATTTCCACATCCTTATCCAGTCCCTGGACAAAGTCGATAGATTCCTGGGTCAGTCCGTAAACCTGATTGGGAGTCAGGTCCACTTCCATGACCACTTTGGAGTCCAGAACCCCCATAATCATATTGATGACGATCACCACCACGATAAACAGGATCGTGATTACCGTAGCGATACCGCCGTATTTAAATTTTCTGCTTTTAAATATATTTTTCTTAGCAGCTTGCCGGCTGCCGCAGCAGGCTCCAAATTTTTTTCCGGCGCCGCCTGCTCCTTCTCTTTTTTCTTCAGATTCATTTCACAGCACCTCCCTTTAGCTCCATCTCTTCTTCTCGAAGACGCGGACAGTCAAGAACACAAAGACCGAGATCACGCTCAAGAAGAAAATAACGTCAACAAAATTCAGCAAACCAGTCGTAAAGTTGGTGTAGTGAGCGTTAAAGGAAAGGTTCGTAAAAATGGACACCAAAAATGTATTGCTGAACAAAGAGCCGATAGAGTCCAGCATCATAATGACCAGGCCTACGGCAAAGCCGGAGACCGCGGCGATCACCTGATTTTCCGTCAAGGAAGAAAGGAACATGCCAATGGCGATTAAAGCCGCTCCCAGCAAAAACAGGCCGATCAGATTACCTATGATAACGGACCACTCAGGGGTGACAAAGGCAAGAGATTACCAGACCGAAAACAAGGAAAATCGCAAGGCTGATGGCATATATAATCAGCGCCGCAAAATATTTTCCCAGCACAATGGGCAGCAGCTTTACCGGCGCGGTAAACAGCGCTTGGTCAGTTTTCTGCTTCTTTTCCTCACTCCACAGGCGCATGGTCAATACCGGCACAAGAAAAACTGCAATGGCAAACATATTGCTAAAAACATAGCTTAAGGTAGAATAGCCGCTTAATAGGCAGGTCGCAAAAAAGTAAAAGCCTGCAAACACATAGAATACCGCAATAAAAATATATCCGATTGCGGAAGAAAAATAGGAATTCAATTCCCTCTTCATTACTGCGCTCATTGGTCTTCGCCCCCGTTCTCAGTCGCATCCTCGCTGCCAGTCTCCGTATTTTGAGCTTCCACAACCGCTCTGGCAACGCTCTTTAAATCAGCACCGCTGTCTTCCGTTAGAACCGTATCCTCTGCCAGCATAGAACGAACCGAGGTGCGATTCTGATTTTCGTCAGTTAACTGGAGGAAGATGTCTTCCAGGGTAAGCTCCGCATTGCGAATGGCCAGGATCGGGAAATCCCTTTTCGCCATGGCACGGAACAGCGGGCGGCGGATATCCATATCCGGTTTGGCCTCAATGGTATACTCATAAACACCGGGTTCCTTCTCGCCGTCTTTGGTCACCGCGATCATACCGTCGATGGCTCTTAGGGTGCTGTAGACCTCCTGCTCTCTGCCGTCGATGCGAACCACCAGCTTGTGCTCACCAGTCAGCTTCTTAGACAGATTCTCGGGGGTATCGTCAGCAACGATACTTCCTTTATTAATAACAATCACCCGGTCGCAGGTCGCCTGTACCTCCGGCAAAACGTGGGAGGACAGAATTACTGTATGCTTTTTGCCTAAGCTTTTAATCAGATTTCTGATCTCAATGATCTGTTTGGGGTCCAGGCCTACCGTCGGCTCGTCCAGAATCAGCAGCTCCGGGTTGCCCAAAAGGGCCTGGGCCAGCCCGACACGCTGCTTATAGCCCTTGGAAAGGTTCTTAATGACGCGGTCCTTCACATGGGTGATCTTCACCAGATCGCAGACCTCGGCAATGTGAGCCTTTTTCGGAAGCTTTACCTTTTTCAGATCGTACATAAATTCCAGATATTTGATTACAGTCATATCCGGATACAAGGGCGGAAATTCTGGAAGATAGCCAATCTTTGACTTCGCCCCAATGGGATCCTCTAAAATTTCACAGCCATCGATCGTCACCGTGCCCTCTGTGGAAGACAGGTAGCCGGTAATGATGTTCATCGTGGTTGACTTGCCCGCGCCGTTCGGCCCCAGGAAGCCCAGAATTTCCCCATTTTCCACGGTAAAGCTGACATCGTTGACAGCCAGCTTATTGCCATACCGCTTTTTGAGGTTCTTTACCTCTATCATCTGCGTTTCAACTCCTCACTATTTCAACAACGGAACGCTGTTCCGCCGTTTATTCCTTATTTATATTAGACGAAAGATGTCTAGAAAATGTTAACATTTTATGAACAAACCAGCAAAACCTAAGGATTTTGACAGAACCATCACAGAATGTTCACTTAACGCAGAAATTGATAAAAAAGAACGGTATTTTAGAAAATCTTAATACAACCCGCATGAAAGCCGTGAATTACTTTTTCCGGAACCCCAGAACAAACGGCAGTTCTGTTTTTCCCTCTGGCAGCCATTTTTCCGATACTTTTTCTTTTACAGTCTTTAAGCTTTTCAACATAGAGCTTAGCTGTAATGTTAGATAGTAATTGGGCGGATAGAATGGATTTCTGCCAATTCACGGGTCAATAGGCTTGTGAAAAGAGGCTGTTTCTGAAAGATGTTTCAGAAACAGCCTCTTTCCGCTCGTTTTCCTATTGCTTTTAAGAAAACCCGAGCAATCATTCTTACAAAAACCACCGCATCACATAATTTTCAGAAAGCGTACTGATGACCGGCAAGCGAAAATAAACGTTTTGAACCGCTTTCACGATGAGGATGATCCACAGCAGGAAGCCACCGAAGCCAATACAGCCGGACAGCACCGGCCCCGCAATGGGAATCCAGAACACCAAAAGGTTGCACGCCAGCAGAAAAAGGCTCAGCACAAAGGACTGCGCCGCGCTTTTCCGTACAAATTCATCCTCTTTTTCAATGGCCAAAAAAATAATTCCGGTAATCCAGCCGAACACATAGGAAAAAGCGGCCTTTACTCTGTTATCCATCAAAGCACCTCGCAGCTTTGCAGCGTTCAATCTCTTCAGTAAATTCTCCAATTATAATGTTTTCAGCTTACCACAGACAGACTTCATTGTCAAAAGAGAAAGTGTTTTAAAGTATCGTAAAGCATTGAGACAAGCAGGTCAAAGGGACGAATCACTTTATTTCTGTTTTTAACTTTTTATCTCTTTCAAATGTCTAAGTCCAGTTCAACTGGACAATGGTCGCTGCCCATTACCTGAGTGTGAATTTTGGCGTCTTGAATCTGCCCGCCGATCCGGTCGCTGACCAGAAAATAGTCAATGCGCATCCCGCATTGTTTTTTCTGGCGTTGAAGCGGTAAGACCACCAGGAATACTCGATTTTTTCCGGATACAAGCTACGGTAGGAATCAATGAACCCCGCTGCCAGCAGCTGGGAAAAGCGTTCTCTTTCCTCATCGGTAAAGCCAGCGTTTTTGCGGTTGGTTTTCGGGTTTTTTAGGTCAATCTCCTGATGGGCCACGTTCATATCCCCGCAGACTACCACCGGCCTTTTTGAGTCCAAGCCCTTAAGATAATCCCGGAAAGCATCCTCCCACTCCATACGATAGGAAAGCCTCTTTAATCCTTCCTGAGAATTGGGCGTATATACTGTAGTCAAATAAAAAGCTGGAAATTCCAGGGTGATGACCCGTCCCTCCTGGTCATGCTCCTCAATTCCTAATCCATAGCTTACAGACAAAGGCTCCTTTTTCGAAAATACGGCGGTACCGCTGTAGCCTTTTTTGACAGCACTATTCCAATATTGGCGGTATCCCGGAAGAACCATCTCCACCTGCCCTTGCTGCAGTTTGGTTTCCTGTAGGCAAAAAATATCAGCGTCGATCTGCTGAAAAAATTCAGGGAATCCTTTTGTCAAACAAGCCCTTAAGCCATTTACATTCCAAGAAATAAATCTCATAGGAAAATCTCCTTTTTCATGCTCATAATTCATAGAAATCTCTCAATAGCTATAGAAAACAGAATTATTATATCATAGCCATCAAAAAACAGCCACCTTCTTTCAGATTTTTTCTTTTTCGATAATATATACAAAAAAAATTATTATGATTGTGCAATTATCATATTGATACTTTTTTTATCAAAGTGGTAAGATAAAACCATCAAAAAGATTGTTATTAAATTCACAAACACAATTAGCAATCTTTACAAAACAGGAGGCTTTTTTATGTCAAGATTCACACTTCCCAGAGACATCTATTATGGTAAAGGCTCCATCGACGAATTGAAAAACCTGAAGGGCAAAAAGGCTATCGTCGTGGTTGGCGGCGGTTCTATGAAGCGTTTCGGCTTTTTAGACAAGGTTGTCAACAATCTGCACGAGGCCGGCATTGAAACTATGCTGTTCGAAGGCGTTGAGCCTGATCCGTCCGTAGAAACCGTTATGAAGGGCGCCAAGGCCATGCAGGAATTCCAGCCTGACTGGATCGTTTCTATCGGCGGCGGTTCTCCGATTGACGCCGCGAAGGCTATGTGGGCTTTTTATGAGTATCCGGACACTAAGTTTGAAGACCTGATCACTCCTTTTGGATTCCCCACTCTGCGTCAGAAAGCGAAATTCCTGGCGATTCCTTCCACCTCCGGCACTGCCACCGAGGTGACCGCGTTCTCCGTAATTACCGATTATCACAAGGGCATTAAATATCCTCTGGCCGACTTCAATATCACTCCTGATGTTGCTATCGTTGATCCTGATTTGGCCGAGACCATGCCTCCCAAGCTGACTGCTCATACTGGTATGGATGCTTTGACCCATGCGATTGAAGCCTATGTTTCCACCTTAAATTCTCCTTTCACCGACCCTCTGGCTTTGAAAGCCATCAGCATGGTATTTGAATATCTGCCGGATTCCTATAATGGCAACATGGCTGCCAGAGAGCAGATGCACTATGCCCAGTGCCTGGCCGGTATGGCTTCTCCAACGCTCTGCTGGGCATCGTTCATTCGATGGCTCACAAGACGGGAGCTGCTTACAGCACTGGACATATTCCGCACGGCTGCGCCAACGCCATCTATCTGCCCTATGTAATCCAGTACAACGCTAAGGACGCTACTGCGAAGAAGCGTTATGCCGCGATCGCGAAATCTGTCGGCCTTGCCGGCAATACCGACGACGAGCTGGTTGCCGCTTTGTGCGCCAAGATCGACGATTACAATGTAAAGCTGAATATTCCCAAGACTCTGAAGGACTTCGGCATCAATGAGGCGGAGTTCTTAGAGAAGCTGCCTGAGGTAGCCGCCAACGCTGTTGGAGACGCCTGCACCGGCTCCAACCCAAGAAGCATCACTCCCGCCCAGATGGAGCAGCTTCTGAAGGCTACCTACTATGGCACTAAGGTTGATTTCTAATCCTTTATTTGTATAAAACCCCTCGCTTTTTTCAAAATTTTTCTCCTCTCGAAAAAGCACGAAGCCGAGCTTCGTGCTTTTTTCTTTGCTCTTCATTCTCTTTTTTGATTTCTATCATGTTCTATCAAAGAAAGCCTGCCCCGCATACAAAGCAACTATGGAAAAATGGGCATTAGAGTTTTTTTCAAGGATATAAAAAAGCCCAGGCTGTTTCGCATCGCCCGGGCTTTTTTCAATTTCTCACAGGATTTTCTCCAGCGCGGAGATGTCCACATTTTCTACAGTCTTTACGTAATCGTACAGCTTGCCGGCGATAAGCTTCACACCGCCGACGGCGTCGCTCTCAATATTCAAAGGCATAATGGGGTCATGGACGCTGAGCCGCAGGAGAAACCATCCGTCGCCTTCGTCTTTCCCAAAGGATACCCGGATGCCCTCGTGATTATCCGGAGCAATCTGCCAGCATCGTGAACCTTGGCGTAGGCTTCCAGTCCAGAGATCACCTGCTCGCCGCAGGCTCTGAAATCCTCGGTTAAAATCGGCATGCGAACCTCTACGCTTTCCTTCGGCTCCTGCAGCGGCGCCAGCAGAGACTCCAACGTCTTCCCTTCCTTTTTCAACTGAGCCATTTTAATAATGATCTTAGTTACCAGATATGCGCCGTCATCCAGGAAATAATTCTCCCTCAGCGCCGCGTGCCCGGAGGTTTCAATTGCCAGAGGACAGTTGATTCCTTCTTGATTGAGACGAATCGCCTCGTTGATGACGTTTTTGTAGCCTCTCTTAAAACGGTGGTGCTTTCCGCCCAACGTCTCCTCAATATAAGACTTCAATCCGCTGGAGGTGATCGAATCGGTGACAATGGTTCCTCCCTCATTGCCCTCCAGAGCGATTGCGGAGGCCACCGCCACCAGCCGGTTCCGGTTAATTTCTTCTCCTTGATGATCCACAGCGCCGCCGCGGTCCACATCGGTATCGAAAATTACACCTAGATCCGCTTTTTGTTCCTTCACCGCCTCGCAGATCGAGGCCATTGCCTCCTCGTTCTCCGGGTTGGGAATATGGTTTGGGAACATACCGTCGGGATCTAAAAACTGGCTTCCGGCGACATCTGCCCCCAATGGTTCCAAAACGTCGCTGGCGTAAAAGCCGCCTGCTCCGTTGCCTGCGTCTACTACAATATGAAAGCCCTTCAGCGGATGGTCATAATCCGCCGCGTTTACCCCCTTACAGATGATCTCCCTCAGGTGCTTAGCGTAATCCCTCATGTAGGCCACCGGCTTCACACTGCCTCCGGGAACATTTTCAGGCTTGTCCCTTTCTCAGCCAAGGCCAGCAGAGCGGTAATATCATCGCTCTCTAAGCCTCCGTCAGGGGTAAAAAATTTTAAGCCGTTGCGGTTAAAGGGATGGTGGCTGGCCGTAATCTGCACCGCCCCGTCGCATTTCAGATCAACGGTAGTCATAAACATAGACGGGGTGGACGCCAGGCCGCAGTCGTAAACTGTTACGCCGGCAGGCTCAGAGCTCTGGTCACCGCCGCTTGGATGCGGGAAGCGGAAATCCGGCTGTCATGCCCCACGGAAATAATCAGCTGATCGGCAGGCTTATTCGCTTTTTTCGAAAGCCACAAAACAAACCCAGCGGAAATCTTTTCCACCACTTCATCGGTCAGATTAATTTTCTGGCCCGCCACGCCTTCTGAAGCTACTCCTCTAATATCCGTGCCGCTTTTAAACTGTTTCCAGAATTTATCCATTTTGATCTCTCCTGTCTATGTTTTAAGGATTTGTCTTTAGTATACAATAAAAAAGGAGCTTTGACAATTCCATCCATCGGTCCCAAGCCCTGTCATGAACTGCGGCGGTATGTCCGGAAATCGAAAAGCAAGCGGCTAAAGGCTAAAAAACCTTACTGCGGTTTTTACAAAGCATTCCTTGCATTTTCTACAAATGATACAAATAATTAGCAATTTCGGGGTATATTAAACTCAGAAACCCTCGAAAGGAAGACTTCATTGAAAACGTTGCTGGAATTGAAAGAACTATCTAAAATTTATCCTTCGGGAGAGGAACAGGTCTACGCCCTGAACCAGATCTCTCTCTCGATTCGTCAAGGCGAATTCGTCGCCATCGTCGGTCAGTCGGGCTCGGGAAAATCCACTCTGATGAACATTTTAGGCTGTCTGGATATTCCCACCAGCGGCTCCTATTACCTCGACGGAAAAAACGTGGCAAGCCTGAATGAGGATCAGCTTGCTTTGATCCGCAATGAGGAAATCGGCTTTATATTTCAAGGATTTAACCTAATTCCCGGATTAACGGCCTTTGAAAATGTAGAACTTCCCCTAGTTTACCGGCGGATCGAAAAGCCAAGACGCCGAAAGCTGGCCCTAGAGGCCCTGCAGAAGGTCGGGCTTGCTCACCGTATCAAGCATCTGCCCAGTCAAATGTCCGGCGGCCAGCAGCAGCGGGTGGCAATCGCCAGGGCGATCGCCGCCAGCCCTCCTTTGATTCTGGCCGACGAGCCGACCGGAAACCTGGACAGCGCCTCCGGGGCTCAAATTTTAGCGATTTTAAAGCAGCTGAACCAGGAGGGAAGAACCGTAATTCTTATCACCCACGACGACTCTATTGCCCGCTCCGCCCAGCGCATTATCAGAATTCAAGACGGCAAAATAGCCAAAAATTGCGCGCTGGCATTCATTGACAATTCTCCGGACTATGCTATAATGGATGCAGGCTTTGAGAAAGCCAAAACTTTGCCTTAAGGGAAAAGGAGGAATCAGCATGGCAACACCTATCGAGCTTCACAATGTAGATGTTCCCGATTTTCTGGCCGTCTTGGACAGTTGTAAGGGTAATGTCTATCTGGTAACCAGAGAAGGCGACAAGTTGAATTTAAGGAGTAAGCTCTGCCAGCTGGTCGGTTTAACCCAGTTAATCGAAGGCGGCAAAATCGCCGAGGCTTATATTATCTGTGAGAATCCCGACGACGAAAGCAAGCTGTTTCGGTTCAATCTGCTGGGCAAGACCGAAGGATAAGCTTGCCCTCTAGACAGGGTTTATCCCTTCTTTGGACGCTTCCGGCCGTTCCGTTTTGCGGAACGGCTTTTGTTTTATCTCATAATAATTTTCCGATCATGCTTTCAACAGAATTCAATCAATTTCTCCTCCCGGTGTAAAAGAATGGCGGCGGAAAACGGGAGGTTAAAGCATAACCACCCGATCCTAAGAAGGCCCTATCCGTATTTAAGGCAAGGCCGGCCGAGCAAGAGAAGCTCTAATCCTTTGAAAGAAAGCCTTTTCGGCGGAACCGCAGCCTCCCCTTTTTGAAGGCTCTTTTACAATTTGAAGTATTTCTTTCCAGGGTTTACGGAATCTTAATGTAAGCTGTACAAAAATAGCTGGATTGCTTGCTTTTTCCTCTTAAAAGGGGTAAGATAAACTCAATCTCTTGGCGGTCAGTCGCAACTTCCTGACCTAAAAAAACACTACGGAGGAAAACTTCATATGAATCAATCGTTAAAAGTCCGCCGCTTGGTAGAAGCGGCAATGATTGCGGCGATTTATACGGTGCTTACCTATGCCGCCGCAGCACTGAACTTAGCCTACCAGGGCGTTCAGTTCCGTTTTTCCGAGGCCTTGACCATTCTGCCGTATTTACCCCCTCGGCTATTCCGGGTCTCGCCATCGGCTGTTTTTTATCCAATCTAGGCAGCCCAATGGGGATCATTGATTGGATTTCCGGCACTTCGGCCACTCTGCTGGCGCCGTGCTCACCCGCTTGCTGCGAAACCTTACAGTAAAGGGGCTTCCTGTTCTGGCGCCCTTTCCCCCGGTACTTACCAACGCTGTCATAGTCGGGTGTGTGATCGCTGTTACTGATCCAGCTGGATTTTCAGTTCCTCTCTTCGCCGCAATGGCTCTCAGCGTAGGCTTAGGCGAACTGGCAGTCTGCTATGGCCTGGGCCTGCCGTTGATTGCGGTACTGAAAAAAACAGGGGTTTCCAAAAGGATTTTTCTAGAATCTCAGGAATCTCCAAAACGTTTGATATAACATACGCTTACTGCTTCTCAGAAAAGGACGGTTACGCTTCATGGAAACAGGTGAAAAAAAATCCTTGATCCGCCGGTTAAAGGATGTTCCTCCAGTCCGGCTGATTGTTTCCAGCTTTTTCATTATCATTGTGATCGGCGCTGTTTTGCTGGCCTTGCCTATTTCAGCCAGAGACCGGCAGGCGACCGACCTGCTCAGCTCTTTTTTTACATCGACTTCCGCTACCTGCGTCACCGGATTGGTGGTATTCGACACCTGGACCCATTGGTCCGCCTTTGGGCAGGTGGTCATTTTAGGCCTGATTCAGCTGGGAGGTCTGGGACTGGTAACCTTCACCAGTGGATTTACATTGTTTCTGCGACGCAGGCTGGATCTAAGGGATATGCAGATCGCCAAAGAGTATACAAACGGCAGTACCTTGGATCTTCCCCGTTTGCTCCGCACCATTATGTTTTTTACCTTTGTTTGCGAGGCTTTCGGTTCTTTTCTTCTAATGCTGCGCTTTGTCCCTATGTTTGGGGGCAAGGGAATCTGGATTTCCGTTTTTCTGTCGGTTTCCGCTTACTGCAACGCGGGCTTTGATATTTTGGGCTTTCTAAAGCCCGATGCCAGCCTGGAGCTGTTTGTAGGGGATCCTCTGGTCTGCCTGACTATCTGCTGTCTGATTATTCTAGGCGGTATCGGCTTTATCGTTACAGTGGACCTATATAATTGGGGAAGAAAACGGGTGAGAAAAGAAGAACGCCGTCCGCACCTCACATTGCACACCCGGATTGTGCTGGTTTCCACCGCGTCTCTGCTGGTTTTGGGAACCGTTTTAACCCTGGGACTGGAATATGACCATACCTTAAAGGACCTGAACTTCTGGGAGAAGCTGAACGCTTCTTTTTTCCAATCGGTAACCGCCAGAACCGCCGGTTACGCCACTATTCCCCAGGGAGAGCTTGGAGACGCCACAAAACTGGTTACGATTATTTTAATGTTTATCGGCGCTTCTCCCTCATCTACCGGCGGCGGTATTAAAACTACGACCTTTGTGGTTTTGGTGGCAACTGTAGTAAGCATTTCCAGGGGCCGGGATGAAACGGTGATTAACAAGCGCCGTGTGGACAAGTCTGTGGTATACCGTGCTATGACGATCGTAGCTATGGCCTTTTTGGTAATCGCAATCACGTCCGGCGTTATTATGGTTACGACCCCTCCGGAGGTGTCCGCCATTGACGCTGTCTACGAAGCGGTTTCCGCTTTTGGTACGGTAGGCCTCACTACCGGTTTGACTCCCGACTTGTCCATCGTTGCGAAAATTCTCGTTATGCTCACTATGTTTATCGGCAGAGTCGGCCCTATTTCTCTAGTGCTTGCTTTGACTATGAAGCATAGCGGCGGCCCTGGTAAAATACTCCCTGAGGGAAAAGTAATCGTAGGATAACCGCAGCAAGATGCAAATGAGCAGAATCATAATCAGGCCTTCTCTTTTCCATCTCTTTTAAAAAAAACAGCCCGCGGAAGGATTGTACCTTCCGGCGGGCTGTTTTTTGCTCAATCGTTGCTTACCCGGAGCACAGCTTCTAAGCAGTACGGAAAATGAAAAGCTGTGCCTGCTCCGCCCACGGAGCGGGCCAAAAAGTCAAAGCAATCCGCTTCCACTAATTTTGGCGGGCAGCGCACCCGCCCGCTTTATTAAATTAACATCCATTTTACCGGAACATCTTCATCAGCTCCTTTTGCTGATCGCTTTCACAAATTGCTACGATTTCATCGCCTGAGCTGAGAACCGTGGAGCCTTGAGGTATCGTTAAGACATCCTGATGAACACAGACACAATCAGGGAATTTTGTGGCAATTGAATATCCTTTAGGCTCATACCGTGAAATCTTGAATTTTCCGGAAGGGTCAGGGCACAAATTGCCGCCTTGCCCCGATTCAAGCTGGCCAGCAGATGCATTCCCGCGCTGTCTACCTCCTGCTCAATTGCCCGGGTGATAATTTCCGTACTGCTGACGGCTATATCCGCTCCCAGGTTTCTCAATGCCAGAAGGTTTCTATGGTCATTGGCCCTGGTAATCACTTTTGGCACACGGAATCGCTTTTTTGCCAGCTGGCACGCCACCAGATTGTCCTGGTCCTGGCCAGTCACCGCGATAAAGCAATCGGCCTCCTGTACGCCGGCTTTCATCAGCACCTCCAGTTCGGTACCATCTCCGCAGATAACCTCCGCATCCAGCTCGTTCGCCAAATTCATAGCGCGCACCTTATTTTTTTCAATTACATTTACCCGAAAATCCCGATCCAGCATATTGATCGCCAGGGAATAGCCCAGCTTTCCTCCACCGATAATTACAATATTCATCCCAGTCCGCCTCCCTTTCAGTCCACCAAATGCGTGATCAAAATTTGATCCCCGGTATGCAGCTCAATCCGGCTCTTCCCGTCATTAATGGTCACCTTGCCGCCAGGATGGAGAACCCCCATCACCGCCTCGCCGGCCAACTGCGGAACAGAGTCCAGATGCCTGCCGATATACATTTCCTCTACCGGCCGGGCATCAACCGCAAGGGTAGCGTTTAAAAAGGTAATCTGCTTTTCTTCGATAGGCTGTGTTAAAGTCGTATAAAGCGAGCTGACTACCAAATTGGTAGAACAAACAGAGGATAGCCCGAACTGATGGAACGCCATTTCCCGGGCTGGATCGCTGATTCTTGTCACTACGTTTTCTACCTGAAAGAAAGTCTTAACAATCTGCGAAATGGTGATATTCAAATTATCATCCGGCGTAACCACCGCTACCGCGTCGCACCATTCTACCCGGCGTTCCGCAGCACATCCATATCCATCGGCATTCCAGTAACAGTCACCCCGTCAAAATCCTCACCAAGCTGAGAGAACATATCTTCTTCTCTGTCAATCACCGATACATTATGACCGCGCTGAGCCAGCAGTCTGGCCAGCCGTGAGCCCACCTTACCGCAGCCCACTACTAATACATTCATGAAAACAGCCTCCGTTATGATATATTGTGATTCTATGATTTCCTGACGCCAAGACGGCATTACCTCCGCCCATTGCTTTTTACGCGGCTTCGTAAAAAACGAAACCAAAAAACCCCCAGAATTCCAACAGCGCCGCTGGCAGCGGTAATCAGTAATCCCTCCCGCAGGCCAGCGGGACAGAAGGTAAAGGATACTCGGTGGCTTCCCTTGGAAAGCCTCACTGTCAAAAAGGCGTCAGATACCGTATTCCACGGCGTTTGTTCTCCATCAACCCATACAGTCCAGCCAGGATCAGCCGGTAACGAAGTAAACAACACTGCTTCGCCTTCTTCCACCTCCACCGTACCGGAGAGCCCAGTCAAATCCTGGGTGATCTCCGTCATTCCCCTTGCCTTCAGCGCGTCACAATCCTGATGAAAGGCCTCCGCGTCAAATCCGTAAAACAACGGCATCTGAAGATAGGTCAAATCCCCGTTTAAATACATCTGTACCTTTATGGTTTCTCCCTCTTCAAACCATCCCAGGTCTACCGCTCCGGTCAAGGGGTGCTTCTCATCTTCAAGAATCCTTCCATCTAAAACAGATAATTATTATCAGCGAAACCAGAAGACGTCATATAAAAATAGATTTCCTGGTCCTTGTCGTTAACCAGAGAGAATTCCAGATAGCTTCCTCGCCCTCCATTTTCGTTACCGTACACCAGCCGTCGCTGAACCATTGACCTGGATACGCGTAACGGGATGGCGTCATTTCCACTCCGTCAACCGCTGTAAAATATTCCTTTTCCTCCCCGAGCAAGGCGCTCATCAAGTGGTTCTGCGCCTCAAACACGTTTTCATCCTGGGCAATATGAAAGCCTCCCAGATCGGTTGACGATAAAAACGCCGCCGGTAAGGCGTCTGGATTTTCATACAGCCTGAAGCCGTCAATTTCTGCTGCCGGGACATAATCCTGATGCGGGGCGCGGCGGCCGATCACATAGCGGATTCCTAAGAGGGAATCTATCACATTGCTGGAACCGCTGTACCTCAAAAAGCGGCCCTGCACCCGTGCGGATACCCCCAGCCTGCTTAAAAAGCTGCTCATATTCCGGTTGGTGAACGAGCTGTAATGCGCTAAGCCGTGGTATCTAGGGAAAAGGCGTCATTGGCGTTCCGCCTCGTTTTATCCTCTAAGCGGTACCATCCGCTGTCCAACCGGCAGGCCTGCTGGACCAGCGCTTCTTTGCGGTTATAATTCTCCGTGTAGGTGCTCCTGTCCTCATAGCCGAACTGGCTGTCCAAGGAATCGACTAAATTGCCCCCGTTCATTCCCATCTCAAAGCAGACTGACAAAAGAGCGAATACGGCTAAAACATTCTTTAATTGGTGCCGGAAGCAGGAAACCATCATAAAAAAGCCGTAAAGCAGCAAAAGCAGGATAGACGCTAAAAGATTCTCAAAGGTCACCCATTCGTAATGGAAGCACCAAAGTCCTCCCATTAGAAGGGCTGAAAACAAGACCGACAGGCCATAGGCCCTAGGAAGATACTCTTTGTGATAGCGAAAGGCCCGTATCGCCATAAACAGGCCGCAAAAGGTCAATAAGAAGCTAAAGCGGTAGGGAAACCAGGTGGGCTCGTCCCCTCCATGCCACAGCAGATTCAGTCTCCAGACCATCATGCTGACGCATAGAAGCAAAGAAATCACCGCGCTGACAATTTCTCTCAGAGAAATTCTCCGATTAAAAAATACAAAGGCACAAACAGCATGGTCAGCATCCCGCAGTAAAGGTTCGGCAGGCCGTAAGTAAGGGAATCATAACTGCCAAACAAGGTCTTGCTGAAAATTTTTGAAAAAGTCACATCTCCGGTAGAAAAGCTCTGGGGTTCCGGAAGGTATACATAAGCAAGCTGTTCGTAGGTGGGCAGCCATAAAAAGGCGCTGAGGCCCGCAGCCAACACTACGCTGACAAAAAATTTTCCTATGGTTCTCAGGGAAAACCTCTTTTCAACCACACAGAGGCCGGCAAAATACAGCAAAGAAAAAATCCCAACCATATAAGCGATGTAAAATTGAGCGATAAAAAGCAGCGTATAAGCAATGGTAAGCAACAGCATTGAGCCTTTATCCTGCAACCGGTGAAGCCCTAAAAGTACGAGAGGAAGAAAAATCACGCCGTCCAGCCACATAATATTGAGGGCGTAAACAATCACATAGGACATTAGGCTGTATGCTATGGAAAAGCACAGGTTCGGCGCCGCGCAAAGATGAAGCGCTTTTCGAGTGTAAATAGAAAATGTCAGCCCGCAGGCGGCAGTCTTCAGTATTGTAATGAGGAGAATCCCTTCCGTGACGGACTGCTTGTCAAAAAAAGCAATGAGGAACGAAAACGGGCTGGCTAAGTAAAAGGATACCACTCCCGTCATATTCATTCCTAAACCGCCCTCCCAGGAAAAGAACAGGCTTTCTGGCCATGAAACACATCGATCAAATAGGAATAAAAATCCACATACAGCTGACTCATATCCGTGATCAGCAGAGACCTTTGGCCAAATGGGTATACTCCTAAAGCAATATAAACGGACAGCAGCAGTACACCCGGCATGACAGATGCCAGGAGATAGGTGCCCATGTTACGCTTTTTATCCATTATTCCCGCTCCAGCCTTACAATACAAGAAACGCGCTTACAACTATTGAGCCGCAAGCGCGTCGATTTTTTATTTCTAAATCATACCAATCTGCCTTTTCAGACGACATTATGATACTCTATCCCAATCTAAAAGTCAAGGCGGCAGTTTTCAAAACCGAGAGGTGTCTCTACGTTTGAATAAAGCTCAATATCATTAATTTCAGATGGAGTCTGGATCCGTACAGCCTTAGCAAATTTCATCTTCTAAAGAAATTTTCAGTTTAAGCTCAAAAAATGCAGGCCCGCAACGGATTCTTCTGCTTACCGGCAGTGATCCAAGCATGCGAAGGGGCAGCCTGCTCTTCAAAAAGAGGGCTGCCCCCAATAAATAAAAACATTAGACCTGCAAAGCAGCTGTTCGGCAAAGGCCGATCATAAGATTGAGAGCTTTTAAGCCATAACAGCCTTCTTCCTGAGAGTTTTTCAGTTAGTATTCCCTGGGCTCTGGCGCTGGTCAATCCAGCGTTCAAATTCCGAGACCGGCATCGGCCTTGCGTAAATATATCCCTGAATCATATCGCAGCGGGCCTCTTTTACAAAATCCAGCTGCTCCTGGGTTTCGATTCCCTCCGCTACTGTTTTTGCGCCGATTTTCTGGGCCAGCTCTGTGATTGCAGTCACCACGTCACGCGCTTTTTTCCTCCCCACATCCAGGAAACGGCGGTCCAGCTTGACCACATCCACATCGAATTTCATCAACAGCCCCAGCGAAGAATATCCTGCTCCAAAGTCATCCAGCGAGCACCGGAACCCAATGCGGTGCATTTCCTGAATTTGTTTCTTCACATATTCAATGCCGCGGTCATTGAAAAAGATAGATTCTGTAAGCTCCAGCTCTAACAAATCGGTCGGGACGCCATTATCTTCCGCGATTTTTTGCAGCTTAGCTAACGCATCTGGATCTTTGAAGTGGCGTCTGGAAAGATTCACCGACACCGGAAAAGCCCTTTTCCCTGACTCCAGCCTTCCGTGCAAAAATTTACAAGTCTGCTCAAATACATAGAAATCCAATTGGCAGATTCTTCCGCTTTTTTCTAACACTGGGATAAAATCCCCTGGAGAAATCATCCGCGCTGTGGATGAAGCCAGCGCACCAGCGCCTCCGCTCCGCCGATCTCCCCATTTTTCCCCCACACCTTGGGTTGGAAATAAACCTGGAACTCCCCTTTACGCAAGGAATCCTCGAATAGATCATTGAGCTCTTGTTCCCGCTTCATGCTTTCTGTAAACTCCGTGTTGTAGAAAACGCACGGATTATCCTCTTGAGCCGCACGATTCCAGCAGGCAGTTCTCGCTCTGTCCTGGATGATCGTGATCTCCAGGCTGGGATCGTCCACCACATAGACGCCTTGGCGAAGGATAAGCTTAAACGGGGTTTCATGCTCGCTGTCGAATATTTTAATCCGGTCGTTGATCGTTTCGGCTATGGTGCGAAGCCTCCCGCGAATCGTATCCGGATCATTCTCCTTCATGCAGAAGAAGTAATTATCCGCCTCGGCACGGGCCGCAAATTCTCCCGGCCCGGAAAAGCTTTCCAGGCTCTCATAATAAACTCCAGCGTCCGGTTTCCTTCATCGCTGCCAAAGCTTTCGTTAATTAGCTTAAAATTTTTGATATTGAGCAGTGCCACAGCATAGGTGCCCGGCGGAGACTGGGCAAACACCTCCTGACACTTCAGTTGAAAAGCCGCGTTGTTCATCCCGCCGGTCAAATGATCAATAAACGCTGAATATTCCAGTTCTTTATAATGATTACGGTAGATTCGGAATAAAAAAGCCAATATCAGTGCGAAAAATACAACCGTGCCCGAAATAATCATGTAGGTTTGAAGAATATATTTATCAGTATCATACGAAATCAGATTCGCGGGCACCAGTGTCAACAATACCCAATCGAAGCTCATCAAGGGCCTGTAGGACAAAACTAATTCTGTCCCGTCTGCAGCGGTAAAAGTAAATACTCCGCCTTGATGGGCCTGCATATCCTGCTGCATTTGATATATATGGCTGATGACCCGATCATCAGATTTTTTCATAAAAATATCATCCAAGCGCAGGAACGGTTCCGAATTTGTCGGCGATATAATCATATCCCCTTCTAAATCGATCAAGCAGCTCAAGCCGCTTCCTCCGAAGCTTTTTGCCTGAATCAGCTCCTGCATATTTCCCTTATCCCGGACGCCGGCCAGCACGCTGTATTCCTCGTAGTTTTCAGTGGAAAGCGGAATCGAATAAAGGATGCTTTGTTCATTTAAAAAGGAGACTCCATTCTTTCCCGCAAGGAATCCTGCACGCCCGGTAATGCAAGCAGATCAGCCCCAGTAGGATTTGTTTCATACACATCTCCCTGTGAATTTAGCACGATCAGGGATGTAAAGCCAAGGATCTCCGCTTTTCTGCTTAAAAAGGATTTTAGTAATTCTTCATTGTCGCTTAAGCCCGGTTGTCCCACGCTGTCTCCCAGCATCTCCAAATCCTTGGTTACCTTGGAAAGCCGGTAGTCGATATCTGTACACAACTGATCGGACACATCCGATACATAGGCCTCAGTTCTTCTATTAATAGCTGATTGCAGATGCAAAGCGTTCCAAATCGTCAAGCCGGAGATGATAATAATGCATACTGCCAAAAGCACCAGCCATCCGGCGTTTAGTTTGAATTTTGCTCTTCCAAGGGCCGCTCCATATTTCTTCGGGGGTTTGTGAAATCCCATGCCAATTTCTCCTTCAAATTCAAAACTGCGAAAAAAGCTTCTGCTCTGGACGACCCGCTTACTATGCCGCCGACAGGCAATCAACGCAAGGAGCTCCTTTGCTAACTTTCAGAAAATACTCTTTGTATTGACTGTTCCCATTGTCCTCTCGCCTTTAATATAATTTCTATAAAAGCCCTGACGGCGCCGTCGCCGCCTTTTTGTTCAACGATATAGCCGCACTGATTTTTAATTTCCTGCGCTGCATCGCTGGGGCAAGCGCATAAGCCGGCATGCCGCATTGCAAACAAATCGTTTAAATCGTCCCCCATATAAGCTACATTTTCCTTAGTTAAGCCGTTATCCTCCAGATAACCTTGCAAAAAAGACGACTTAGCCTTTACATTTTGAAAAATCAGCTGAATGCCCAGCTCAGACGCCTTTGGGCTACACAATTGCTTTCTCTGCCTGTTAAAATCATGACATCAATTCCAGCGGCTTTGGCCATTAGAATCCCCGCTCCATCCTTAATGCTAAAGCGTTTGGATTCCACTCGGTTGTTATCAATATAAACGCCGCCGTCAGTCATAGTTCCGTCCACATCTAGAACCAGTAATCTAATATTCTCAAAGCCCATGAGCCGCCTCCTTATTGAAAAAGAGAAGGCGTCAAAAATTCTATTTTGATTTCCTTCTTCAATTCCGAAACCGCAGACGCAATCTTCTCATTCGCGAGGAGTCCCTTTTCCGTAGTCTTATAATAGGTATCCACGTAATTGTTCTTTTTCCGTTCAAAGCCGTCAAAGCCTGCCACCGATACTAGATCCACATGAATTCGGCTCATTAACCGGAGCAGCATTATCATAGAATTGTCAAAAATTCCATGTTCACTGAACGCCAGGTCGTGATAATTAAAAATCAGCTCCTCCCGCTGGCCGGAGGTTATTACGTTTGAGGTTGCTAAAACCGGAACATTATGCGGTTCTTTTTGGTAATCATCGTATCTTTTCCGATTGCTGAAGAAAACATAGTCAGGCTTGAAATCGCTGCTTTCGAAATTCACAGAGATAACCAGGGGCTGCTCTTTCTCAATAAAGCTTCTTATTTTATCCGGATATGCTTTCAGTGAAGAACCTGGTGCCAGCAGAAGAATTTTTTCTGCCTGATACCGTCTTTTCGATTTGGTTCAGACTCTTTTCATCATCGATCATTTTATCCTGATATTCTAAATAAAGCCTTTCGATATAAGCCTCATCAAAAGCAGTTTTCTTGTCTTTGCTGATATTGGAAAGGATATGATTGATATCCTTTGCCTTAAGCTGACCCTTTCCAATTAAATATTCCGCATAATTCCGGTGCAGATTGTATTTAGCCGACAAAGAATATTCTGTAGTATAGCCCCAGGGGCTTTCCTTCCGGATAGCCAAAATGTGGTCGTCGATAGCATCGAGAACAGAATCCACATTATACTTAACCGAATCATACTTATTCATATAATCCATAATCAATTCTAAGCACAAATTGCCCGGAACCCTTCCCATTCCCATCAGCGAGCCGTCGATAACGCAGTCTCTGTTCACATTACGCATCCCGATAAATTCCTGCGCTAAGGAATAGGACAAGGAAAGATTTTCATGCAAATGGAGTCCAATTACAATCGACTTGTCCAAATTATGCTCCAATAAAGAATAAATACGAAGCAAATCACTTTTAATCATGGACCCAAAAGTATCCACAATGGAAAACGCATAGGCTTAATTTGGTTAATTTTTTGGATCAGATTTAAAATTTCCTGGTCGGAATACCCCATAATATTGATGGGGTTGCAAAAACATTTATAACCCTTTTCCATCACTTTTTTGACGAACTCCAAGCCCTCGTCAATGTCGTAATCATGAAAGGTTACACGCACCGCTTCCACTGTGCCGTCATTGGGCTCCAGCTTTGTAATGTCATATTTATTATGAAGGGCCATCACCGTGAATTTTGTATTTTTCTGCTCTCTGGGAAGTATTTTTTTCAGTTCCGCAATATTATTGAACAGCGTTGCGTTTTTATCATAGCTGCAGTTTCGCAAAAAACCGACTTCCACGTAGTCCGCGTTGGAATCCACCAGCTTTTGAATGACGCTTTTGGCTGTACGATAGCCAAATTTCCAATCATTAATATATCCACCGTCGCGCAGCGTACAGTCCAACAGCCGGATACTCATAGAATCACTTCTCCTCCATCTATTTTCTTTCGAATAATATCGCGTACCATCTCTAAGTCCTTTTGGGTATCCACAGAAATCGTTTTATAGCCGGATTCTATTATTTTCACAGGGATGCCGTGTTCGACAAAGCGCATCAAATCATTTTCCTCTGCTTTTTCGAGTATGGATTTTTCTGTGCGGTTAAAAAACTCCAACGCTTTAGGAGAAAAAATCTGGACACCCGTAATTTTCTTATATTCGAAGTCCAAATAACCCTTCGGATAGGGAATCGGGCTGCGTGAAATGAGCATCGCCTCGCCTTTTGCGTTTGTCACTACCTTTTGGTTGCTGAAGTCTATTACCTCAGTGGCTTTATCCAAAACGTTCACCAGACCCGCCACATAATATTCTGTCTCAAGCCGCTCCGGTATAATTAAATCAAAGCATCTGGCATCAATTAAAGGCTCGTCACCCATAGCCAGCACATATAGGTCGCCCTCCAACTTGGTCGATACCTCATATAAACGGGAGGTGGGCGTATCATGTTCTGTAGAGGTCATAAGTGATTTCATCTCATACCGGTCGCACACAGCCTGAATACGAGGATCATCCACCGCAATCACTACCTCGTCAAAGCTTTCGCACTTTTTTGTCTGCTGATACACCCACCAAATCATGGGCCGTCCGCATATATCGACGATCGGTTTTCCTGGAAGTCTGCTGGAGTGATAGCGCGCGGGAATTACACCTATTACCTTCATTTTAAACTCTCCCTTTTATAGTCGCTTAAGTTAAAAACACTTGCCAAAGTGAATCATTGCATGCATTGTGCAGAATATTGAAAAGCTGAAAGGCTTCTCAATATTGGGATTTGGATTTTAACCGCCTCATCTGACAAATTCTGCTTCTTTAATCCGCAGAATTCTCCTCGTAAATAAAGTCGTGAAGCAGATCTGTCGCCAAATCCAAATCATACACATAGTACCAAACACCGTCGATTATTTCACCGGAAGAATTACAATTCTCATTAGGCAAACTCATCTGTTCCATGGTAGCGCCGGAAGTAACCGCCCAAGTACCGATCCCCAGCATATCATTATCCGATAATGAAGTCACGCTTTGGGACAAAACCATATTAATCAAGCCTGGATACTGCGTCACATCAATCGCCTTTGCTTGATCAAACATAGCGGACAGCACCTTGCGCTGACGGCCCGTTCTCTCTGAGTCGCCGCCTGTATCGCGGTTTCTGGCAAAAATGACAGCCTGGTCACCGGTTAAATGGACTGATTCTCCGCTTTCCGTAATCGGTTCGCACTGAACGCCCAATTCCTGTATTAATCTATTGGCAACCTCGCGTTCCTCTTCTGTTACCGCAATATTAATACCACCCAAATAATCAATAATCTCCGCCAGCTGGGAAAAGTTTACTGTTACAAAGCCCTGAATATTCATGTCAAAGTTTTCATTAATTGTTTTAATGGCCAGTTCAGGGCCCTCATAGGCATAGGCATGATTAATCTTTGTCTGACCATAGCCATCAACCGTAACGTACGTATCCCTTGCAATAGAGGTTAATTTTATTTTATTGTGAACGCGGTCGATCGAAAGAATCATCAATGCGTCAGAACGTCCGATATCGTTGTCCTCTCTGGAATCGACGCCAAACAAAGCAATATTCGTAACATCTAAATCCTTATATTTTTCTGCAACCTCGGATGAAATACCAAGCGTCTCAGGGGCTTCCGGAAGAGGGACTCGTCCAAGCTGGGATAAGGTGGCTTTGATGTAGGCGAATACAATACCGGCTATCATCAAAATAATCCCCAGGATAATACATAAGGTCACAATGATTTTTTTCTTTGCAGACCATTTTTTCTTTCTCTTTTTATATTTTTTGTTCCCAGTGGTCCGGGCGTATCTATCAGAATTAGAATAAATATCATTTTCGGATGATCTATTGGGCTTCGCGTAGCGATGCCCCGTATACCTGTCTTTCTTTTTCATATAATCGCAACCTTTCTACAATCGTTTTATGCTTGCTTTTATGTCCTCATGCTTTACACCGTTTTCAAAAAAACGCATCTATTTTAAAGCTTTCGCCAGCATCCTTTCTTCACGGAAATAATTCTATTTGATTGCCTTACTAACCTAGGGCCAACCTAAATTCTACAAGATTAGAGATATCCTTAATAGTGTTTCCAGATGTTTTTATTCGCCGCCTTTCCCTTTGTTCTGAACATTTTTCATCTGTTTGATCAGATGAATGAGCGCTTTCCTTTTTATGATAAACACAAAGCACAAGACCGCCACAATAAGATATCTAACAATGGCCAAATTATAAAAGAGCATGATAAAAGCAGTCGCCGTAAAGACACCCAGCACAATAAAACAGATCGCTTTTATATTAAAAATACTCTTTTTTAATCCCAGTTCCTTTTTACAGATAGAAGTGCTGAAGATATAATGGGCAAATGCCCATACAATAAAACAAAGCAAGGTAGTATATCCTGTAGCAATATACCCCCACAATGGAATAACAAATGAATTTAGGCAATATTTAAAAGCGCCCCATGCACGAAGCTATCATAATAAAAATATTTTTTCAAAGTAAAATTCTAATCCGGCAAATACATTATACAGCAAACAAATGAACATGCTTAAGGTAATGGGCGGTACGAGCCAAACAGCCTCATAATAGGAAGCCGGCGCCATAATCCGGATAATTTCCGGGGCGAAGGTTACAAGCAAAAGACTGACGCCGCCTAATAAAGCCACTAAGCAGTTACCAGCTTTGAAATTTTTTGATACTCCTTTTTGGCCATGGACTGGTAAAACCAAGGAGTATAGGAAGAATTAATGGCTGTCATAACAATATTCAACATCAAACCGATAGAATAGGCCACGCCATAAATCGCGGCGCTTCCTGTACCGCAAAATTTATTGATCATCACGCGGTCAGAATTATTTAGAATCGTAACCGATAAATAGTGGGGGATTAACGGCAGGTTAAACGCGAGGGCAAACTTCCAGTACTTTTTATGAAAAAAAGTTTTCCCTTTTATCATATTAAATACGTAGAGCACCAGTCCGGCGCAAATATTCACAATCGCAGCGGACAGGACCCGTGCAACACCCTTTTCCTCCGCCAAAGACACAGCCAAAAGCCCGACTCCAACATTTGCCAAAGAAATAGTTACTGTAATCGCCGTCATAGCCCTATATTTGTAGGAAAACCTTTGTTTCGCGGACCATAGGCTAAAGCCGGGCTCATAAACAATTCCAAAAACATTGCCAGCACTAATACTGTGGGCAGCTCAATCAGAGTGTTGATCGGTTGGCGGAACATTAAATAGACTATGAAGAAAACCGCCGTAACAGTGGTGGACAGCCCTAAAAGCGATGAAAGAAACTGATTCTTTTGACCGGGGTATTTTATCATGCCGTTGTTAAAAACACCAGCAGATAGATTTAGCGTGGTAAACACAGAAATAATAGCCATCCAAGACTGATATACCGTCAAGAGTCCGTACTGCTCTGTAGTTAAAAGACGGGTAAAAATAGGAACCGTCAAAAAAACAATTCCCTTTTGCAGCACGGTGCATATGAAGAACCACAAGCCCGCCTTAACCGGAGCCGGTATCTTTTTATACTTTTCTGAAAAATTAAACATAAAGTAACATCCTAGCCAATTAAAATTTAAAACGATTTAATTATCAACTATAGTGATTCTTTGTTCTTGAAAATTCTTATAAAAAAAGTTATAATGAATAACTAATAAAATTGATTTAGAAAGGATTCTTAAAGATATGAACTATAATAACCAGGCCATTCAAGCATTAAGCTGTGATAAAATATTACCTATTGAGCGTGAAAATGTAGTGGCTTTTTGTATCACACCCTGGCATTCCGTAGGAATAGAAGTTGCCTTAGAAAAATTAAATTCTTTGGAAAAACAATTAAATGGTCATTTATTTATCTGTAAGCATCCGAAAACCGGTTTGGCATTATCACCCACTTCGGTGAACCTTTCAAGTTACGGCAATTTTAAAACAGAAATTTATAATATACCAGCCGCTTCCCCCCTTAAAAAATTATTTGATCATATATATCATTTTTTCCATATTATTAAATCTCCAAATTTCTCTGCGGATAAACCTTCTTGCTATGTTATTTCTCCTTTAAATCCTGACTATAAGACCATCTCTGATGCAATGAAATTAAGGCCCGACGAAAATATAATTGCAGTCGTTGTAGATGAAGGCTTGGGCGGCAGAAGTCGGTTCAGTTGGTTTATCAGTCGGATTCACGATGGTATTAATCCCTTAAAATCATTTATTACATTTCTTCAAGAAATAACCTTAGATAAAATAAGTTATTCTCAATTAGTCAAAAAAGGATGTTTAATTGACCAAACTCTTTTTGTAAAAAAACACGGTAACTTTTTTGTACAGAATAAATTAGCCGAAAAATATCGTTCCATATTAGAAACAAGAAATCTCGCTGATGATAAGCAAAATTTTTCTATATATGAAAACGCTATAATTATTAATACACAACCATTTGAAGAAACTGGACAACTTCAAAACAACGCCGATATTTACTCCCTCAAAAAAATCATTCAATCACTGCAAAATTGTGGAGAAAAAGTAATTATTAAGCCTCATCCAAGAGAAAAAAATTTAGATCGCTATAAAGATCTGGGGTGTACTATTGAAAAACGAAAGGGGATTGCGCAAGAAGAAATTTTATCCACCTTGAAAACAAAACCAAAAGCAGTAATCGGCTTTTGTAGCACTACTTTAGTCACCGCAAAAATTTTCTGGGATATTCCAACTTATTCTTGCATACACATGATAAACTCTAAAAACATTTCGCCGTCTTTAAATAAAGATTTTAAACGATTTATTAAATATTATGGGAATACTGTATCTATTCCAGCAACAGAAAATATCTTGTTGGAAGAAATTAGCCAATAGAATATTTAACGCTTTAAAGCTTATAACCGTCGCCAAAATTTGGAGACGGTTATTTATTTTATCATAACACAGGCATCTATTTGAAATCAATATGCCTTTCTTGAGTCTCTTTCAATACTTAAGCTTGATTGACAACTCCTTAAAAACATTCCGTTCATTAAAATTACTCAATATAATTCCATAGGCGACCCAATTAAGACCATTAGTAAGATATCCTCCCATAAACTGAAACACAACAATAAAAACAAAAAGGCCCCATTTTACAGCTGATTTTCCCTTTACGCACCGATAGAAAAGGATTGAGATAAAGCCGCCTAAAGTCAAGACACCGAAAATTCCCGTCTCCGTCATGTAATATACATAAGAATTTGTAATAACCGTTTTTAATCCCCAGTCTGTGTACTGGTTTAAAAATGCGGGAGTATTCACGTTTCCAAAACCGCAGCCAAGCCCCCAATAATTCCAAAAGCTGTCACCTAAAATGCGGAACGATAAGCCGATACGGTAGCTGTTTGAGGAATCCTTCCCCTGGAGCGTGTCCATCAAGCGCATATACAAATCGCTTTGAGTGACTGCCATCATAACACAGAACAAAAGCAGAGCGGCGCATATGCAGCTGTAAATGACCGTTTTTTTCCGAGAGTTATGCGCGATCCAGTCATAAAGGAACATAACGCCAATCGCCAGCGCGCCTATTCCGATAGCGCCCATGGATCTAGCCAAATAGAGGGTAAAAGCATCGACAAGTATCAGAACGGCTAAAAGGACTTTTTCCTTTTTGCACTTACTGGCCAAGAAAAATCCAATCAACACTACCATCACGATAATTAGGCGGAAGCTAATTCACTTGGTTCATAATAAAACAGCCGAAGCCGTGTCGTGGTGTATTTATTGACATAATCGTTGGTAATCCAAAACAGAGGACTCTGATTAAAAAATAACGCGAATGGAAGCGTAATTCCATAAAAAACGGAAATAATCTTGGCTATTCGCAGAAAATTGATCTTTTCCGCATTTTCCATAACGTACAGCATACATAGTATGCATACGGCGAGCTTTAAAAGTGTAACCGCCAGCTTTAAAATACTCATATTGGGAAATACAATTAATTGAAGAATCCCATATAAGAAAAAGATGCTGATCACAATGAGCGAGGCTTTTAATTTTTTTGACTCCTTCCGATTTTTCCACAAATACCAGGGCCCCAATAAATACCAGGGATCTAAATTTCCAATGACCGTGGCAATCATTTTGCCCGAAAACAGGAACTTAAGGATATGCTGAAAATAGAATACAAGCGCCGCGCAATAATCTGTAATGCGGCGAGGCTTAGACCTAGCTGCGGTTTTCTCTATCACGTATATCTTCCTTTCCCTAGCAGGCATCCGCGCCAGACAAGACGGTAATAAACGTTATACAAAAAGATATCCAAGTTTTTAAGGGATTCGGTAAAATAACGTTTCCGGCTGAGATGAATATCGTGCTTATAGTGTATAGTTCTTTCTAGCTTCCGATAAGTTTGATACTGATAGTTAGGATTTCGTTTCAATAGCTCCAGCAATTCCAAAGAGGACTGAAACATAACCTCCAGGTCCGCAGAAATATTACCCCCGGTGTATTTGTGCGTATAAACAAAAGCGTCGTTTACAGACACAGACATCTTATTATTGAACATAAGAAGCCACAGCAGATAGTCATCCGCTCCGTTTTTTTTCATCACACACCGGCGCCATTCCATAGGAATACTATTCTTCTTTATCAGGCATTGTCCAGGCGATACAATAAAATCTCGATCATCACGTTGGGCTTCGCTCTGGAAGCAAATTTTAGTGAGAAATGATTTCCATAAATCGCCGCCTTTTGATGATCCGGCAGCTCAAATATCCCGTTGCCCAGTACTAAATCCGCGCCTCGCGCGGCTTTGATCTGCGTGCACAGACAATCCCCGCTGATCTCATCGTCCTGGTCTAAAAACAGAACATATTCTCCGGCGGCCTTTTTCCAGCCCATTTACGCGGGATTGATGAATCCCGCTGTTTTTTTTGTTATCAATCACAATCAAACGAAAACTGTGTGATTCATTTTCGGGGAGCTCTACCCTTTCCCATGGACTGTCATTTACAATAATTACCTCAACGGACCGTTCCTGTCCCTGAGCAAGAAATTCCTTCGCTGCTTTTTCAACCATTTGATAGAAGCCTGCCATATAGGAATTCCCGCAGTAAAATGGAGTTATAATCGATATTAGCAAACCAGTTAACATCCTCCTTTTATTTCTCCGACTTATCCAATATTTTTTTGATCTGAACTAAACAATAAAGGCCGAAAAAGCTATGACGCCTGGCCAAAAACAAAGCAACGCGTTTTTCTATGGAAAGATGAATTCCTTGATTTCCAGCAATAACAGACCGATATGGTTCCGTGTCGGTAATTTCCCTCATCTGCCTGCGCTTATCCCGGAAAGGGGCCGGGTTTTCTTTGACAAAAACCAGCTGTGAAGCCAGAAGCAGGTAACATAATCCAGTAAAAGTATGAAACGCGGCAATAAATCTTTCTTCCCTATTTTCGTTTAAATCGCTTTCTATCGCCGCCAGAGTCAAGCCATACTGCTCCATCATTTTAGGATTATAATTTCTCACAGCGGAATTACCCAGCTGCCGATAATGATAAAAAGGGCGGTTCAGATAAACCGCTTTTTTTAAGCCCCGGTAAACCCGGAAATTAAATTCCACGTCTTCCCCATTTTTTAGTCTTTCATCATATCTGCAGCCCTTTATGACATCCGCGGCGTAAAGCTTACAGCAGCTGGAGCCGAGCAAGCCCATAAAAAAAGGGTCAAATTCTTCTATTCCCTCGCCGGCATGGTAAATTAAGCCATTCTGCGGGTATGGAACAGCCGGCACCGATCTGTTTGCGTACTCCTTTTGATAACACCAGAATACAATATCTGCCTGCCGCTCATTTCCATTCCGATAGCTTCCGCTAAAGTATCGGGATCAATCCAGTCATCAGCGTCTACAAAGGAAAGATATTTCCCGCGCGCCTGCTCCATGCCCCGGTTGCGCGCCGCAGAAACACCCTTGTTCCGCTGATGAATCACCCGAATCCGGCAATCTGTTTCCGCCAATTTATCGCAGATTTCCCCGCACCGGTCCGGAGAACCGTCGTCTACTAAAATAATTTCAATTTCTTTGAGCGACTGCTCCAGAAGGCTTCCGACGCACGCTCTAAGGTATTCCTCTTTGATTTTATACACAGGAACCACTACTGAAACCAATATTGGATTGTCAGCTTGAATCATAGGAGCTCTCCTTTAAAACACTTCTCATAAATCCGGGCAATATGATCCCAATTATAGTAGCTGGTAATGCGTTCTTTCGCTTTCCGTTCAAATTCCTGCCGGTCATCCTCAGACATACTGTCGCAATCACCGATTAATTTAGAGAGACTGCCAGCTTTCTTTTCCCAATACAGCGCTCCCTGACCTCCTACCTCTCGGTTAAACCCTACTCCCAATAATAAATTCATCTTAGTGCTCGCCAAGGCTTCCAATAAAGAAGGATTTGTTCCTCCGACTTCATGACCGTGTATATAGCCGTAAGCATGCTCTCGAATAAATTTCAGCAGATTTTGATCGTAAACCGTACCTACAAACTTAATTCGGGGATCTTGGTCAAAGCCTGTCTTTTCCTTTAAAATCTCATAAAACTGATTTTGCTTGACATCAGTAATTAAAACAAAGTCCCTTCTCGTTGTTGAGCTCATAAATTCCGTAAGCATTGTCTGAAAATTATTTTCTGGTACAAACCTGCCCACCGCCAAATAATACTCATTCGGCATAACCTTCTTCTCCGCAAACCATTTTTGCGCCTCAGATGCTTCCGCTGTCAAAGTGCTTTTTGACAAATCCGCGCCATAAGCGATAAATGTGGTATTCGGTTCATATGCCGAATATTCCGTTTTAATATACTCCTCTATTTTTCTGGAATCACAGATCACTAAATCCGAGTGCTTGACCATGCGCTTTTCCGACCATTTAAGATACCTGCGCACAAGCGGGCTCCACTTATCCCGCTTCCATTCCAGCCGTCGGGATTAATCATCAGTTAGCGCCTAGACGATGCAGTTTTCTTTTATAGTGGCCGAAAACAGGCCCAACGCCGCATCCCAGCATATACACCACAGCGTCAGCCAGCTTGTGATGTTTTATATAGCGGCAGCATTCCCCCAGAGAAGCCGTGTCATAATAAATCACTTTTGCGGGTCCCAGCTTTGGAACCTTAATTTGAAAACAACGCGCGTGATTATATTCAAATTCTCCCTTTTTCTCTGAAAGACAAGAAACATGATAAAAAATCTCCTGATCCTTCCTGTGCGCGGTTAATTGCTCTACAAATGTTTCGAATCCTCCATAGGAGGCGGGAATGCCGTTGCTGCCAATTAAAAACACGTGCCTCATGAGCTAAACTCCCTTATCGAATATTAATATTAAAAATATCAAAAGCAAAAATTATAAAAGCTTCTAAACTCTGCCTAATTCTAGATTATAGCTTATTTTTCCCCATTCTTCAAGTTTCTGTGCCATAATCAAACCACTTTATTTCTCTTAGTTATTATTTATGAATTATCGTGAAATAACACTCCTATTTGCCTGCCGCCAAAAAACCTCCAAAGCTTTCTGTCTTTGAGGTTCTATTATAATTGATAGCCTGACATCGGTTCTCATCAGGAAGCCCTTCGCTACAAGGAGCACCAAAAAAATATTATCGTATCGCTCGCTCCATAACTGGTAAGCCACTCATCCTGGCC
>ENA-OQLB01000266-OQLB01000266.1-human-gut-metagenome-genome-assembly--contig:-NODE-266-length-31215-cov-4.992698_pt1 | contig 31215 bp, 35 predicted proteins | sample MGYA00242656_ERZ504813 | MGnify/ENA primary metagenome ERZ504813 (study PRJEB26092, sample SAMD00036388) | human gut metagenome | host: Homo sapiens | study: EMG produced TPA metagenomics assembly of... | reverse complement strand
GATAATGCCCTTCGTTGCAGGTTTCGTGCCGCAACAGATAGCGGTTGGCACCTGACCAGGAAGAAACGTTCGTAGGCTTCCCGCGATTTCTCGCCCAAGGATAAGGTAATGGCACAATCCGGAAGGATTGCCGGATGGCGGCAACTGTCTCCACCATCCCCTCATCCTTCACCACCGGCGCTTCGCCCCCTTGCAGCACAAAGGTACGGAAGCCCAACCGATAGCCTTCATGGCAACACGAAAGAATCTCCTCCTGCGCCAGCTCATAACGGACTATGTTCCGGTTCTCCTTCCGTATGCCGCAATAGTAGCAGTTATTGCGGCAACGGTTGGTTATCTCAATCAGTCCGCGAATGAAGATTTTATTGCCAAAGCGGGTAAGCACTTCTTCCCGGGCAAGCTCCTGCAGGTAGGCTGCAAGTTCTGTGTCCCGGCAAAGAAGCAAGGCTTTATACTCTTCGGCATCCAGCCTGCGATTGCTCCGCAGTTTGTCAATCAAATATTTCAATACGTTTCCTCTCTCTTAGCCAACTCTTGTGTCAACTGACGCTTTCCGGCAGCTATCTCATTGTGTGCACACGGTCCGGTGATGCAACCGCCCTCGCATGCCATCACTTCGATGAACTGTCCCGGAGCCTTACCGGTTTTGGCATAAGCACGCAGCGAACCGATAGCCTTCTTATCCAGATTAGCCACCTGCACGGCATTGATTTTATCCGCTTCTTCTTTCAGATAAGCCTTCACAGCACCCATCACACCGCCTGCCTGGCAAAGCCATGTGCCTCGCGCACGGAAGTGAAACTCATGGAATAGGCTTCGCCTGCTCCATCTGAATATCCAGTCCGGCAAACACGGAAGCCATCTCCTCGAAAGTCATAATGAAATCCACCGCTTCGTCACGCTGCGCCTCTTTACGCTTGGCTACGCACGGACCGATAAAGACCACCTTTGCATCCGGATACTTCTCCTTGGCAATGCGTGCGGCATAGTACATCGGCGAACCGGTGCCCGACACGTAGGGCTTCATGGCAGGAATATGCTTGTTCACCAGTTCTATATAAGACGGGCAGCAGGAAGTCGTCATAAACTTCTGTCCCTCTTCCAACTTCTCAATCAGTTCGTGCGCCTCGTTGCTGACGGTATCCATCGCACCTTGCGCCACCTCGATGACATCCGTAAAGCCCACTTGTTTCAGTGCGCCATACACTTGTTCAATAGTCGTCTTGAACTGCCCCAGAATGGACGGAGCCACGATAGCCACCACCTGCTCACCCTTACGGATTCTGTGCAACACGTCGAACACTTGCGAAATCTCGAAGATAGCTCCAAATGGGCATGCGTTCAAGCACTTTCCGCAGTAGATGCACTTACTTTCGTCGATGTGCTCTATCCCCTTCTCATCCTTGCTGATGGCTTTCACGGGACAAGCTTCCTCGCAAGGTACAGGAATGTAAACGATGGCATGATAAGGACAACTCTTATGGCAGATACCGCAACTGATACATTCATCATGGTCAATCCATGCCTGGCCGCTCTCCTTGACATGCACTGCCTTCTTGGGACAATTCACCTGGCAACTGCGTGCCGTACATCCGCGGCAGAGGTTCGTAATCTCGTAGTTAATCTGCACACATGCCGAACAAGCTTCGTCAATCACACACATGATGTTATCTTTCGGCCTGCCATTTTCCGCTCTGTCCAGTGCACGGGCAGCGTACTCCGACAAGGGGGTCAACTCATCCGTCTCATCCTCCATATCGAGTCCCAGAAGCGGCAATGACTTGTACTTCCACACCGCGCGCTCTTTGTGCACACAGCAGCGTCCCGCGTGCTTGGACCTCTTCGGACTCAGCTCGATAGGCAGCCGGTCTATTTTATCCACAAGTTCGTTGTTATTCCACAGCTTTACCAGTTCCTTCAGCAATCTGTGGCGGACAATCATAATGTTGCTCGTAAATGCCATAATTTTTAAAATCAGAATTAGTTAGTTCGGTAACGGTCTGCAAAGATAACGATTGTTTCACAAAAAAGGCTTAACTTTACACCCCAAACAGTATAAATACAACCGATATGTTTACCATAAGAAAAGCAACGACAGCAGACTGCGCACTGATTCAGAAACTTGCGCAGCAAATATTTCCCGTCACGTATAAGGATATCCTTACTCCCGAGCAGACCGACTACATGATGGAATGGATGTATTCATTGGACAATATCCGCAAGCAAATGGAAGAGGAAGGTCACGTCTACTTCCTGGCCTACGAAGAATGTGAAGCCGCGGGCTATGTGTCCGTACAGCAGCAAGGAGAAAATTTATTCCACCTGCAAAAGATTTATGTACTCCCCTATTACCAGGGTGCACATTGCGGCAGTTTCCTCTTTCGCGAAGCCATCAAGTACATCAAGAAAGTGCATCCCGGCCCTTGTCTGATGGAATTGAATGTGAACCGTAACAACAAGGCACTGCAGTTTTACGAACATATGGGAATGCGGAAACTCCGTGAAGGGGATTTCCCGATAGGAAACGGATATTACATGAATGACTACATCATGGACTGGAAATCTGAGTCCCGGCATTAAAAGCCCTCCAAAAACTAAAGGCTGCGCAGTTCATTACGAACATTGCGCAGCCTTTAGTTTTATCTTTCGTTTCCGATTACTTCGCCACCTTTTCAAGCCATTTCAGCATGAACAGCATGGTGAACATCGAAATGCAGCACGCTACTACAAATACCGTCCACGTCATCCAGATAGGAATACTTTCGTAAAGGATAGCACCGATAACGAGCAACTGATTACCAATGGCAGTAGCGCCGAGCCAACCGCCCTGCATGATACCCTGATATTTGGGAGGAGCCACCTTGGACACGAATGAAATGCCCAACGGAGAAATGTACAATTCGGCAACAGTCAATATCAGATAGGTAACCATCAGCAACAGCGGAGTCACCTTCACCGGAGAGGTACCCAAAGCGATTATATCCTTGTGCATCGGCAAGTTGCTTACATAAGAACCGATAGCCATTATAAGGAAGCCGGTGGCAGCAATACCCATACCGATGGCAATCTTCCGCGGAGTGGAAGGCTCTTTACCCTTGGCACGCTGTGCTGCAAAGACAGCCATGATGACCGGTGTCAGAGATACAACGAAAATCGGGTTCAAAGACTGGAACAGCTCAGCGGAAATAGCCATGCCGAACAAATTCAAATCTGTATATTCCTTGGCAAAATACGTCAGTGTCAACCCATTCTGATGGAACGAGAACCAGAAGAAAATTACCACACCGAATACGGCAAACAATGCATACATGCGCTGTCTTACCTCTTGTGCGCTCATCTCCACTGCAGTGGCATCGCCCGCTTTTGCAGCCACCTTCTTGCTGGGATCGGGGAATTTCTTTCTGTTAATGACGAAAATTACCAAAGAAAGAACCATAGCCAAGATAGCTACACCGAATGCATAATGGAAACCGGTGGTAAACACGTTCAGATATTCATTGGCAAATACCGTCATATCCGTTACGGGTGTTCCGGAAATAGTGGCTTTCGTTGCCAGTGCACTATAAGTGTCCACAGCTTCGGGAGTCAGCGTTCCTGCCAGATGTCCGTGGCAAAGGGCAGGCAGGTCGGCATCATAATTGTAGCCGAATGTGGACAGCCACCAGTTACGTACGCCTACTGCGGCAAACGGAGCAAAGATGGCACCTACATTGATGAACATATAGAATAAGGAGAAACCAGAATCACGCATGCTGGAATATTGGGGATTGTCGTACATCTGCCTACCAGCGCTTGAAGATTTCCCTTGAAAAGACCATTTCCGAAAGCAATGACAAACAAGGCCGCACAAGTAATCACCAAAAACAAGGTTTTATTGGCAACCGGTGTAGGAGACGGGATGGCAAGCATCAAGTAGCCTACCGCCATCAAGACAATGCCAGTAAAGATGGTACCTTTGTAATTACGGGTTCTGTCGGCAATAATACCACCTATCAATGCAAGAATGTAAATAGAAAAATAAAATGTTGAGTAGATCAAACCTGCCTCTTTTCCATCCAGTCCGAACTTGGCTTGCAGAAAAAGTACAAGAATGGCCATCATGGTATAAAAGCCGAAACGCTCGCCCAAATTAGCAAAGGATGCGGCAATCAGACCTTTAGGGTGTTTGTTGAACATAAAAATTAGTTTTTAGAATTAGTAATTGGATTGATTTCTTGAATAATTCCTGCAAATATATAAATTCTATTGAATATTTCCTTATAAAATTAAAATATCTCGGCAGAAATAGAAGATTTATTCATTAAAAAGAACACAAACTTCTGCACGCACTTCTTTTACCAAATCCTTCGGGTCCAGTTTAAGCTGCAAACCACGTTGTCCGGCACTGATATAGATATACGGAAACCGCAGGCACGTTTCATGGATATAGGTAGGGAAAGACTTCTTCATGCCGATGGGCGAACAGCTCCGCGGATGTAGCCAGTCAGAGGTAAAAGTTCCTTAACCGGAATGAGGTCACACTTCTTGTTGCCCGATGCCTTTGCCGCCAGTTTCAAATCCACTTCGTGCTCACCCGGGATGACGCAGACAAAGTAGCCGGATTTATCGCCGTGAAGAATAAGTGTCTTGAACACGCAGTTGATGTCCTCGCCCAAACTGGCGGCTACATGTACGGCGCTCAAATCGTTCTCATCCACCTCGTAGGGAATGAGTTCATAGGCTATCTTGGCTTTGTCGAGCAGCCGCGCTGCATTCGTCTTATTAATTTTCACCATAACAAGTTACAAAATTAGTAATTATCCCCCAGCTCTTCACGCAGGAATTTCGGAGTATAGCCTTTCTCGCTCTTCGCCACCTCTTCGGGTGTTCCGCAGGAGAGGAGTTCCCCTCCCCCCTTGCCACCTTCGGGACCCATATCAATGATGTAGTCCGCCATCTTGATGACATCGAGATTATGCTCTATGACGATGACGGTGTTTCCTTTGTCAACAAGTTTGTTCAGTACATTCATCAGTACGCGGATATCTTCAAAATGAAGTCCGGTGGTAGGTTCGTCGAGGATATAGAGTGTCTTGCCCGTATCACGCTTAGAGAGTTCCGTAGCCAACTTTACGCGCTGGCTCTCACCTCCGGAGAGCGTGGTGGAGGACTGTCCCAGCTTGATATAGCCCAATCCCACTTCCTGGATAACCTTAATCTTATTCAATATCTGGGGCACATTCTCGAAGAACTCCACCGCACGGTTGATGGTCATATCCAGCACATCGGCAATGGACTTGCCTTTAAAGCGCACTTCCAGCGTCTCGCGGTTATAGCGTTTGCCGTGGCACACCTCGCAAGGCACATACACATCTGGCAGGAAATTCATCTCAATACATTTGTAGCCGTTGCCCTGGCAAGCCTCGCAGCGTCCGCCACTGACGTTGAAGGAGAAGCGTCCCGGCTTGTACCCGCGTATCTTCGCTTCGGGCAGGCCGACAAACAGATTGCGGATATCCGAGAACACACCCGTATAGGTGGCAGGATTGGAGCGCGGCGTACGTCCCAAGGGAGACTGGTCCACATTTACCACCTTGTCTATATGCTCCAACCCTTCAATGCTGTCATACTCCAAAGGGTCTTGAAGGGAGCGGTAGAACTTCTGCGAAAGAATAGGCTGCAACGTCTCGTTGATAAGCGTGGACTTGCCACTGCCGGAAACACCGGTAACGCAAATCAGCTTGCCCAGCGGGAACTCTACATCCACATTCTTCAGATTATTACCCTTGGCGCCACGCAGCCACAGACTGTGTCCATTGCCCTCGCGACGCTTGGCAGGCACCTCAATGGCACGCTCACCATTCAAGTATTGGGAAGTCAGCGTATGCGTCCGTAGCATTTCACGGGGAGTACCGGCAAAGACAACATCCCCTCCCAGCCTACCGGCTTTCGGCCCATATCAATGACATAATCGGCGGCGAGCATCATATCCTTGTCATGCTCCACCACAATGACGGAGTTGCCAATGTCACGCAGTTCCTTCAAAGAGTGTATCAAGCGCTGGTTGTCGCGTTGGTGCAGGCCGATACTCGGCTCATCCAATATATACAGCACATTCACCAGCTGTGAACCTATCTGCGTAGCCAGGCGGATACGCTGGCTTTCACCACCGGAAAGGCTGACGGAACTACGGTTCAGCGAAAGATAATCCAGACCGACATCGAGCAAAAACTTGAGCCGCGTACGGATTTCCTTCAGGATTTCACCGGCAATCTGCTGCTGCTTGCTGCTGAGATGCGGGTCTACGGCAGATAGCCAGTCATACAGCTCGCTAATGTCCATTGTGGACAGTTCGTAGATGTTCTTGTCGTGGATGCGAAACGAAAGCGCTTCCTTGTTCAGCTTGGCGCCATGGCACTCCGGACAAACGGCAGTCTTGGCAAACTGGTCCGCCCACTTCTGCGCCGTGGCGGAAGCATCCTTCTCTTGCAACATCTGAATGTATTTGATGACACCCTCAAACGTCACGAAGTAGTCGGAAGAGGTGCCTATCAGCGAACTCTTTATCTTGATGCGCTCGTCCGAGCCGTAGAGCACCTCGTCCAGTGCATCCTCCGGCAGCTCCTTCACCGGAGTTTTCAGCGTTGCCTCATACTTCTCCAGCAAGGCGGTAATCTGCCAGAAAATCATGCTGTTCTTGGCTTTCCCCAAGGGTGCGATGGCACCTCCGGCGATGGAGAGCTCGCGGTCGGGAATCACCTTGTCGATGTCAATCTGGCTCACCACCCCCAGCCTTTGCACTTAGGCATGCGCCCTGCGGGGAGTTGAAGGAAAAGTTGTGCGGCGCCGGTTCCCGATAGGACAACCCCGTCACGGGACACATCAGCCGTTTGCTGTAATGGCGCACGCTATCCGTCTGCGCATCGAGTATCATCAGCAATCCGTCACCTTGACGCATGGCAGTGGCCACGCTGTTCTTCAGGCGTGTGTCATCCTTGTCCGTCACCACCAGCTTGTCTATCACCACCTCCACATCGTGGTTCTTATAGCGGTCCAGCTTCATGCCGGGCAAGACTTCGCGTACCTCACCGTCCACACGTACGTAGAGATAGCCTTTCTTGCGCACCTGCTCGAAGAGCTCCTTGTAATGCCCCTTACGGCTGCGCACCAGCGGAGCAAGGATATAAATGCGTTTTCCTTTGTAATCCTTCAGGATAAGGTCGAGTATCTGTTCCTCGGTATACTTCACCATCTTCTCGCCGGAGAGATAAGAATAAGCTTCTCCTGCACGGGCATACAACAAACGAAGGTAATCATAAACCTCTGTCGTTGTACCCACCGTGGAACGTGGATTCTTATTCGTGGTTTTCTGCTCGATGGAGATAACCGGGCTCAGTCCCGTTATCTTATCCACGTCCGGACGTTCCAGATTTCCCAGGAAATTACGGGCATAGGCTGAAAAGGTCTCGATATAGCGGCGCTGCCCTTCGGCAAAAATAGTATCGAATGCCAAAGAGGACTTGCCGCTTCCGCTCAGCCTGTAATCACAGTCAGGCTGTTACGGGGAATCTCGGCATCGATATTCTTGAGGTTGTGCACGCGCGCACCATATACATTGATATATTCTGTTTCTTCTTGCATGTTGATTTATCCTATCGTTTTAACTGCAAAAATAACTGTTTCCCCCCGAATATCAGCCGAAAAGCGCTATTTTTCAGTTTTGAAATGCACAATATTATTTCTTAACGCAATCCTTTGGTTTGAATGCCACAATATTCGTACCTTTGCAGCTACTTTGGGAAATTGTAAACATAAACCAACGATTACTGAATGAAAACGATTAACCGCATTATCTGCTCCCTGCTGCTTGCCAGTGCATGCAGTATCGGTGCAATAGCACAAGAGAATCAATCTTATTTTCTGCATACTATCGAAAAAGGACAAAGTCTCTACTCCATCGCCAGCATGTACGGCGTCAGCCAGTCGGACATCATCAAACTGAACCCCGGCAGTGACGAGAAAATATTCATCGGACGCACATTGCGTATTCCACGCAGCGCTGCCAACATACAAAAAGAAACATACCATACCATCGAAACCGGTGAGACCCTCTACCGGCTGACCGTGAAATACAATGTATCTGCCAAAGCCATCTGTGACGCCAACCCGGGACTGAGCGCCGAGAATTTCCGTATCGGACAAGTAATCCGTATCCCTTCCACAACCGAGACCCAAACCATGGTCCCGGCTGAGACACAAAGCAGCACTGTAGTTGCCAACAACAATATTCTCGGCCCCGTAGAGTCACGATGCCGTGACATGCATAAAGTGAAGCGGAAAGAAACCGTATTCAGCATCAGCCGTGAATACGGCATCAGCGAAGCCGAACTGATAGCCGCCAACCCGGAATTAAAAGGCGAAAACAAAATAAAGAAGGGAACCTTCCTCTGCATTCCCTATCCCAAAGCACAGACGGAGCAAAATATCCAGTCGCAGGCAATACCTACCGACAGCGAGCTGTTCCGTGAAAACCGGAAAAAGACAGAACGCTTCAGCACCATCAAGCTGCCGTCATCCTTCCCTTCCTGGACGGGGTATCAAAGAGCGAGTCTTCCCGTATGGTGGAATACTACGAAGGCCTACTGATGGCCGTAGACAGCTTGAAACGTACTGGCACTTCCATTGACTTGTACACTTACAATTCAGGTCCGAAAGTGCTCGCTGAACTCCATCCTGGCAAAAGCGAGATGAAGGACATGGACATCATCTTCGGGCCTCTGTACCAACAGCACATCAAACCGCTGGCCGAGTTTGCCAAGAAACAAGACACACGCCTGGTGATACCATTCACATCGAAAGACAACACGGTATTCCAGAATCCGGCGGTCTATCAGATAAATACCCCCCAATCCTATCTGTACTCCGAGGTGTACGACCACTTTGTGCGCCAGTTCCCCAATGCCAACGTCATCTTCATTGAAGCCAGCCAGGGCACCAAGGACAAGGCAGAATTCATCAAGGGACTGAAAGACGAACTGCGCAACCGTTCCATCCCGATGAAGAGCCTGAAAGAGGATGTCACCGTAGAATCCCTGAAAACAGTATTACGCACGGACCGTGAGAATATCTTTATCCCCACATCCGGCAGTAACCTGACATTGATTAAGATACTTCCCCAATTGACCTTATTGGTGCGCGAACAACCCGAAAGCCGTATCCATCTGTTCGGCTATCCGGAATGGCAGACCTACACCAAAGACCACTTGGAAGCCTTCTTTGAACTGGACACCTATTTCTATTCCTCTTTTTATACCAACAATTTGCTGCCTGCCGCCATCAACTTTACCAAAAACTACCGCAGATGGTATGGCAAGGAGATGGACGAGCGCTATCCCAAATTCGGAATGTTGGGCTTCGATACCGGCTATTTCTTCCTGAAAGGACTTGCGCGCTATGGCTCTTCCTTCGAGAAGAACATGCAGGGACTGGACCTGGTGCCCATCCAGACCGGCTTCAAGTTCCAACGGGTAAACAACTGGGGAGGCTTCATCAACAAGAAGGTGTTCTTCGTGCACTTCACCAAGAACTTTGAGCTGGTGAAGTTGGACTTTGATTAGGGATTAATCATCTGATAATCCACTATATAACTATTAATTCGTAGCTTGTAACTCGTAACTTATAACTTATAGCATGAACCTGAGAACAATCATCATATTCGCCCTGCTGGTGTGTGCATGTATATTGTCCCTGCATGCGCAGGTGGGCGAGCAACGCCACAACTTCGCTGTGGGCGTCAATGGAGGCATCAATCTGAATAGCGTAAGCTTCTCTCCCTCTGTCAAGCAGAAGAATCTGATGGGCATCAACGGTGGTGTGACAGCCCGATACATTTCCGAGAAATATTTCAGTATGATTTGCGGTGCACAAATCGAGCTGAACTTCTCACAGCACGGTTGGGACGAGTATTACGAGGACTATCCCACACTGAGCTACACCCGCACCATGAACTATGTGGAAATACCGTTCCTGGCACATCTGGCATTCGGCAAGGACCGCGGTCTGCAATTCTTCATCCATGCCGGTCCGCAGATAGGTTTCCTGCTTGGCGACAGCGAAAAGATAGACGGCGACTGGGACGGCACTGTAGCAGAATCCTACACCAACATCACCGTGGAACAGCACGGCAAGGCCATAGACAACAAATTCGACTACGGCATTGCAGGTGGAGCAGGCATAGAGCTGCGCACCAAGGCAGGCAATTTCATCGTAGAAGGAAGATACTACTATGCTTTATCCGATTTCTATGGTAGCACCAAGAAGGACTTTTTCTCACGCTCCGCACACGGAGTCATTACGGCCAAGATAACTTATCTCTTCGACTTGAAGAAGTAATGCTTATAGGAAACACCCGTTTCCACACGTAGGAACGACAATTTCCTCTAATGGGAACAGTATAATGGAACGACTGTAACCTCAAGAGGAAACGATAAAAAAGGCAGACCACGTATTCCGAATGAAATACGTGGTCTGCCTTTTGTTATTATCAAGTAGATAAACCTTCTTATCTTCTTAAACGGTCTGCCGCCTTCACCATCACCTCATCTTTGTAGATGGCACGGAAGGCAGATAGTTGAGGATGATGGCTACCACCGGAAGGCAAAGCGCCCATCCCAACTGGAAAGTCATTGCATCCAAATCACCCTTCAAAATAAACATAAATACACAGAAGGCTATGTAGTAGCCTATCAGCAGAATGCTGCTGAAAATCGTCATGCGTATTTGCAACATACGGTTACGGAAAAGGAATATCGTACAGAAGGCAACAAGTGCACTGAGCAACAATATCCCGAACAAGCCCCAAGTAGACTGAAATCCTCCGTCGGCCAAAGCCACTCCCAGAGGTTTGAAAACATGTGCTGTCACTCCGTCCGCTCCGATGAACTGTCCTACAGGCATGCAAATTGCCACAACCAACAGGATAGTTACCAACAACAAATAAACAGATTGAATACGTTGTATCATTACTGTAATTTTTCTTTTTCCTTAGCCGGGTTACGATAGTAAATCTTACCCTCCACATACTCTTGCGTTGCAATCAATGTCGGCTTCGGCAGTTTTTCGTAATAGCGGGAAATCTCAATCTGTTCCCGGTTTTCGAACACTTCTTCCAAATTATCATTGTAAGAGGCAAACTCAGCAAGCTTTTTGGAAAGGTCATTCTTGATTTCCACACTAATCTGGTTGGCACGTTTTCCGATAATCGCTACGCTTTCGTATACATTACCGGTATCCTCACACAACTCCATCATATCACGGGTCACCGTAGTAGTAGGAGCATTTGTCTTTCTGTAATCCATAAATTTATCTATTGTATTATTATATTATTGCTCTTCACTTCCTTCTCCCAGCATTTTCTGTGCTTCCTTAAAGATTCGGTCGACTTCCTTCATATACTTACTTTCGGGGAACTCATTTTTAAAGGCATAACATTCATCCACCGCTTCACGGTAACGTTCGGCTCTTCTATCTTCCACACTATACACAGCCAACTCATACTTGGCACGCAAGATAAGAATGGATAAATCTTCACGTAGGTTGGTATAGGGATAATCCTTCAAAGCATTCTGCGCAGTGATAACGCAAGCCTGATAGTTGTTGCCCAGATAATTACCCATATTATAATAAAGTTTTGCAGACAGATACTCCTTCATCACCAGCTTGTCCTGCAAGGCAAATATCATGTTCTGCGCTTCTTCTTTCTTGGAGCTTTGCGGGAAGTATTCCATAAACATCTGCAACTGCTGGATGGCGCTATACGTACCGGATTGGTCCAAACGCGGCTCCGGAGTATCCAAATATAGAGCTTTACCGGCATGGAAACGTGCCAGTCAGTGAATGTGCGCGGGGATAAACGTTGTAGTATTGAATGAAAGTCTGCGCAGCAGTCTGATAATCCTTTTGGTTATAGTAACTCATGCCCAGCATATAGAGGGATTCCTCCGCCTTATCAGTACCTTTGAGAATGGCAATCAATTCATTGAGCAAAGTAGCAGCACGGTTGTACTGGCCTTTTGCGAAGTAATTTTTTGCCGCTTCGTACTTGTATTCGTAATCTGTGCTTTTCAGCAATTTGTTGTATTCTCCACACGAGGAGAGCAGCAATGCTGCAAGCAGAGTTATTAGGATGTTCTTCTTCATTACTTTTGTTCAAATAATGCGCAAAGATAGAGGTTCGCATCGAATAAAGCAACGATACGAGCCTTAATTTTTCAAAAACCAGACGAACGGGCAGGAATTAGGGATGAATGGTGAAGGATTAGGGATTAGTGACTGTGCTATCAACTGCATAGTCCTCATCCCTAATCCTTCCTCCCTAATCCTTCGTTTTCACAGTTTATAGAGTTCGCTTGCCGCCAGCAAATCGACCTTTTTTTCTGTCAATACACGGATACAGTTATCCATGTCGTTGGGACGGATGATGACATTGGCCGTTTCACCATTGGCAAAGGAATACATGTACTCGATGAACACGCCTTCATCGGAGAGGAAACGGAGCACTTTCGCCAATGAGCCGGGGATATTGGGACAACTGATGCCTACCACATCCGTTACGTTCACAGCGAAGTGATTATTTTTCAAAGCCTTATATGCTTTATCCGGTTCGGAAACAATGCCACGAAGGATACCGAAATCGGCATTCTCTGCAATACATAGAGCAGAAAGGTTGACACCTTCTTTTGCAAGAACTTCAGTCACCTCTGTGAGGCGGCCGGACTTGTTCTCCAGAAAAATGGAAAGTTGTTTTGCTACCATAGGTTCATTTACTATTTGACAATTTACAATTTACAATTTGGCAATTACAATTTGCGGTTGTCGATGACGCGCTTGGCTTTGCCTACGCTGCGCTCAATACTGCGTGGTTCTACCAGACGAACATCTACACCGAGACCGAGTACGCTCTGCAGGCGGGCTACGAGCTTCTTCTTCAAAGCCAGCATCTTGTTGATTTCGTCGGAATAGTATTCAGGACGAACCTCAACCTGCAACTCCATGGTGTCGGTATTGTTCTTGCGGTCTACCAGCAAGAGGTAGTGAGGCTCGAACTCCGGCATTTCGAGGATAACGGACTCTATCTGCGTGGGGAACACGTTGACACCACGGATAATCAGCATGTCATCACTACGTCCCAAGATGCGGTCCATACGAACCAGTGTACGTCCGCAGGAGCACTTATCGTAGTGCAGGGCGGTGAGGTCCTTGGTACGGTAGCGCAACAGCGGCATCCCCTCTTTGGTAAGGTGAGTGAACACCAATTCGCCGGTTTCTCCAGGGGCAACCGGTTCGAGGGTCTTCGGGTCTACAATCTCGGGGAAGTAATGGTCTTCATTGAGGTGGGTACCGTGCTGGCACTCGCATTCGTAACCTACACCGGGACCGGCAATCTCACTAAGCCCATAAATATCAAATGCCTTGATACCCAGCTTGGTTTCAATATCCCGACGCATACTTTCGGTCCACGGCTCGGCGCCGAAGGCTCCCACTTTCAACTTAAACTCTTCACGGGGAAGACCGGAGTCTTTGATGGCATCTGCCAGATAGAGGGCGTATGAGGGCGTGCAGCAAAGTACGGTAGAACCGAAATCATGCATCAGTGTAATCTGCTTCTCCGTATTGCCGCTGGACATCGGGATGACGGAAGCGCCGATATTCTCGGCACCGGCATGCGCACCCAGTCCGCCGGTAAAAAGTCCGTAACCGTAGGACACCTGGAAAATATCCGAGCTACCGGCACCATAGGCGGTAAAGGCCCGTGAAAGGCATTCGGACCATGCTGAAAGGTCTTTTCGGGTATAGCTACCACAGTGGGTTTTCCGGTTGTGCCGGAAGAGGCATGAATACGCACAATCTGCTCATAGGTACGGCACAGAGGCCGAAGGGATAATTGTCCCGCAAGTCGTACTTGGTAGTAAAAGGCAGTTTTACAATATCATCTATACTGTTTATGTCATCGGGAGTAACTCCCAGTTCCTGCATTTTCTTACGATAAAAAGGAGTGTCATGATACACACGCTCCACAGTCTTTTTGAGACGAATGCTCTGGATTTTACGAAGGCTTTCGCGATCCATGCATTCGATGCTTTCATTCCAAATCATGTTCTTCGTTGTATTACAATTATTAATGGTTGTTATCAATATAGCTGCAAAGTAAACAAAAAAATTTTGTTTATCTCAAAGATTTTACCGAATATTGCCGCTTCTAAGAAGAGAAAATGAACAAATTCGAACTGACATCCGCCTACCAACCTACCGGTGACCAGCCGGAAGCCATCGCACAGCTGACCGAGGGCGTGCATGAGGGACTTCCTGCACAAACATTACTCGGTGTCACCGGGTCCGGAAAGACATTCACCATAGCCAACGTCATTGCCAACATCAACAAGCCAACGCTGATATTGAGCCACAACAAGACGCTGGCTGCCCAGTTGTACAGCGAGTTCAAGGGATTCTTCCCGAACAATGCCGTAGAATACTATGTGTCCTACTACGACTACTATCAGCCCGAAGCCTACCTGCCATCATCGGACACCTATATAGAAAAAGACCTCGCCATCAACGACGAGATAGACAAGTTGCGCCTTGCCGCCACCTCTGCCCTGCTTTCGGGCAGGAAGATGTAGTGGTGGTATCCTCCGTTTCGTGCATATACGGCATGGGGAATCCGGCAGACTTCTACAACAACGTCATCGAAGTACAGCAAGGCAAGAATTTCAGTCGCAATGTCTTCCTGCGACGCTTGGTGGACAGTCTTTATGTACGCAACGACATTGACCTGAACCGCGGCAATTTCCGCGTGAAAGGCGATACGGTGGACATTTATCTGGCTTACGCCGACAACTTGCTGCGCGTCACCTTTTGGGGAGACGAGGTAGACAGTATTGAGGAAGTGGACCCTATGAGCGGCGTTACCGTCGCCAAGTTCGATGCCTACAAGATTTATCCCGCCAACCTCTTCATGACCACCAAGGAAGCCACGTTGCGTGCCATACACGAAATAGAGGATGACCTTCACAAGCAGGTGCAATGGTTTGAAAACGAAGGCCGCCCATTCGAGGCCAAACGCTTGCAGGAACGGGTGACCTATGATATGGAAATGATACGCGAATTGGGACATTGCTCCGGCATTGAGAATTATTCTCGCTACTTTGACGGGCGTGCTGCCGGTACCCGCCCCTACTGCCTGCTGGACTTCTTCCCCGAAGATTTCCTGATAGTCATTGACGAAAGCCACGTCAGCGTCCCGCAGATACGTGCCATGTACGGAGGTGACCGCGCCCGCAAGATAAACCTGGTGGAGTACGGATTCCGCCTACCGGCTGCCATGGACAACCGCCCGCTGAAATTCGATGAATTCGAAGAGATGGCCAAACAAGTGATTTACGTCAGCGCCACACCGGCAGACTATGAGCTGATGAAATCCGAAGGCATCGTAGTAGAACAAGTCATCCGCCGACGGGACTGTTAGACCCCATTATTGAGGTGCGTCCCAGCCACAACCAAATAGACGACCTGATGGAAGAAATCCAAGTACGCATCGAGAAGAACGAGCGTACCCTCGTCACCACCCTCACCAAACGAATGGCTGAAGAACTGACGGAATATCTGCTGAACAACAACGTGAAGTGTAATTATATCCACAGCGACGTAGACACTTTGGAACGTGTGAAGATTATGGGTGACTTGCGCGAGGGCATTTACGATGTACTTGTCGGTGTCAACCTGCTGCGTGAAGGACTCGACCTGCCTGAAGTCTCTCTCGTTGCCATTCTCGATGCAGACAAGGAAGGTTTCCTTCGTTCCCACCGCTCACTGACACAGACTGCCGGACGTGCCGCCCGTAACGTGAACGGTATGGTCATCATGTATGCCGACAAAATAACGGACAGCATGCAACTGACCATCGACGAGACCAACCGCCGTCGCGAGAAGCAGTTGAAGTACAACGAAGAGCACGGCATCACACCACAGCAAATCAAGAAAGCCAAGAACCTCAATGTGTTTGCCACCAACGAGGCTTCCGGCGAAGCCGTCCTCAGCAGCGAGAAGTTCACTTCCAGCACTCCCCGCCCCTATGTGGAACAAGAAAGTACATCTACGATGGCTGCCGACCCTATAGTACAGTACATGAGCCGCAAGCAACTGGAAAAGAGTATCGAACGTACCAAGAAGCTTATGCAGGAGGCTGCCAAGAAACTCGATTTTATCGAAGCCGCACAGTATCGGGACGAGGTGCTGAAGATGGAGGAATTGCTGAAAGAAAAAGACGAGTAAGGGATTTCACCTCTTTTTCTCAAACTATACTCCCCTCCTTTTGTTATTCTATGAAACAGAGTATTAATTCATAAAGACAAAAGCGAGATGAATAAACCAATAAAGACAATAGCTGTTGCACTGGCTGCCATAGCCTCCATGAGTGTGCAACAAACAGAAGCGTGTACCCGAGCCACCTACATCGGTCCTGACAATACAGTCATTACAGGACGTACGATGGACTGGAAAGAAGACCTTATGAGTAACATCTATGTATTCCCACGAGGCATGCAAAGGGCAGGCTACAACAAAGGGAATGCAGTGAACTGGACTTCCAAGTACGGTAGCGTCATTGCCGCCGGTTATGACATAGGTACCTGCGACGGTATGAACGAGAAAGGTCTGGTTGCCAGCCTGCTCTTCCTTCCGGAGTCCGTTTACCACCGCCCGGGAGACAACCGCCCGATTATGGGCATCAGTATCTGGACGCAATACGTACTCGACAATTTTGCAACCGTACGCGAAGCTGTGGATGAACTGAAAAAAGAATCCTTCCGCATTGATGCACCAGACCTGCCCAACGGAGCCGCTTCCACCCTGCATCTGGCCATCACAGATGAAACTGGAAACACGGCTGTCCTGGAATACATAGACGGAAACCTTGAGATACATGAAGGCAAGCAGTATCAAGTAATGACCAACTCTCCCAAATATGAACTCCAGCTGGCTATCAACGACTATTGGAAAGAGGTAGGCGGACTGAATATGTTGCCGGGAACCAACCGCTCCAGTGACCGCTTTGTACGCGCATCGTTCTACATCAATGCCATTCCGCAAACAGCGGATGCAAAGATTGCTGTACCCAGTGTATTGAGCGTAATGCGCAATGTTTCTGTACCGTTCGGTATCACCACACCGGACAAGCCCCATATCTCCTCCACCCGTTGGCGTCTGTATCCGACCAGAAGAACAAAGTATATTATTTTGAGTCCACACTGACCCCTAACTTGTTCTGGCTCGACCTGAAGAAAATCGATTTTAGCCCGAATGCAGGAATCAAGAAACTCTCACTGACAAACGGAGAAATCTATGCCGGAGATGCCATAAAGGATTTGAAAGACAGCAAAGGATTTGTATTTCTTTTCCAGACGCCGGTAATGTAGCACAGCCCCTACACATAGCCCCTCAATAATGGATGCTTCCCACTTCTTTCTATAAGAGAAAGCAGGGAAGCATTTATTTTTCTCATTATTTTTGTGTACGTTTGCAGATACATACTCAATGCAGCAATTTACATGGAATTATTAGTATACAAAGCCTCTGCCGGCTCAGGCAAGACCTTTACGCTGGCTGTGGAATACATCAAGCATTTGATAATCAATCCACGCGCCTACCGGCAGATACTTGCCGTAACCTTCACCAACAAGGCTACGGCAGAGATGAAGGAGCGCATACTGACACAGCTTTACGGTATCTGGAAGGGAGCACCTTCTTCCGAAGCATACTTGGAGAGAATTAAAAATTATAAATTAAAAATTAAAGAAGAAGGCGGGGACAGATTGACGGACGGGGAGATTCGTCAACGGGCCGGCATGGCACTGCAATACATGCTGCATGACTACAGCCGTTTCCGCGTGGAAACCATCGACTCCTTTTTTCAATCTGTGATGCGCAACCTTGCCCGCGAACTGGAACTGAGTCCTAACCTGAACATAGAGCTGAACAACAGTGAAGTGCTGAGTGATGCCGTAGACAGCCTCATCGAGAAGCTTACCCCCACTTCTCCCGTGCTGGCATGGCTCCTGGACTACATCGACGAGCGCATCCGCGACGACAAACGCTGGAACGTATCGAATGAGGTGAAAAGTTTCGGACGAAACATCTTCGATGAAAGCTACATAGAAACGCGGACGAAAAACTACGGCAATGTTCGTACTCCGAACACGTTGAAACTCTACCGGGATGTGCTGCGCGATATGGAAACCGAGGCTCTGGAACAGATGAAAAGTTTCTACGACCAGTTTGAAGGCGAACTGGAAGGCATGCCCTCACTCCCGAAGACTTGAAAGGAGGTGCCCGAGGCATCGGCAGTTACTTCCGCAAACTGCGCGACGGCAGACTGTCTGACAAGGATGTGCTGAACGCCACCCTGCAAAACAGCTTGGCAGATGCAAAAAACTGGGCAACGAAAACATCCTCACGGAAGGACGACATCATCTGTCTGGCAGAAACCAGCCTGATGCCTCTACTGCAGGAAGCCGAAAGAATGCGTCCGCAACGCAACCGTACCTTGAACAGTTGCCGCCTCTCGCTCCAGCACCTCAACAAACTGCAACTTCTCAATCATATCGACGAAGAGGTACGCACGCTAAACCGGGAGCACAACCGCTTTCTGCTCTCGGATACCAACGCCCTACTGCACAAACTGGTGCGCGAGGGTGACTCTTCGTTCGTCTTCGAGAAAATCGGCGCCAACATACGCAACGTCATGATTGACGAGTTCCAGGACACCAGCCGCATGCAATGGGACAACTTCCGCCTGCTGCTGCTCGAAGGACTTTCGCAAGGAGCCGACAGTCTGATTGTGGGAGATGTGAAGCAGTCCATCTACCGCTGGCGGAACGGGGACTGGGGAATACTGAATAGTTTAGGCAATGAAGAATTGAAAATGGAGAATAGAGAATCAAGTTCTCCATTAAACAACTTCCCCGTCCGTGTGGAAACCCTAAAAACAAACCGACGTAGCGAAACTAACATTATCCGTTTCAACAACCAAGTATTTACCGCTGCCATAGACTACCTCAATGCGCTACACCTGAACGAACTGAAAGAGGACTGCCTACCCCTAAAACGCGCTTATGCCGACGTAGTGCAGGAATCGCCCAAGAACACGGAGTACGGCTACGTAAAAGCTGCCTTCCTTGAACCGGACGATGAACACAACTATACAGAGCAGACCCTTCTCGCCTTAGGAGAAGAAGTACAGCGGCTACTGGAAGAGGGCGTAACACTGAATGACATCACCATCCTTGTCCGCAAGAACAAGAATATCCCACCGATAGCCGACTATTTCGACAAAGAACTGCATCTCTCTGTCGTGTCCGACGAAGCTTTCCGTCTGGATGCCTCCCTTGCCATCTGCATGCTGATGGATGCCCTGCGCTGCCTATCGAATCCGGAGAACAGGATTGCGGAGGCTGCACTGATGGAGAATTACAAATTACAAATGACAAATGACGAGCAACCGAAATTCACAACAGCCACTCCCCTTCCCGAAGCCTTTACCTCCCGACGGGAAACGCTGCGCCTGATGCCTTTGTATGAGTTACTGGAAGAACTGTTCAGCATCTTCGGCATGAGCCGCATTGAAAAGCAGGATGCCTACCTCTTCTCCTTCTTCGATGCTGTGACGGAGTATCTGCAAAGCAATTCTTCCGAACTGGACAGCTTCATCCGCTACTGGGACGAAACCCTTTGCAGCAAAACCATCCCCAGCGGTGAGATGGACGGCATACGCATCTTCTCCATCCACAAGTCCAAAGGACTGGAATTCCATACCGTACTGATTCCCTTCTGCGACTGGAAGCTGGAGAACGAAACCAACAACCAGCTGGTGTGGTGCGTCCCACCGGAAGAGCCTTATAATGCCATCAGCTTAGTGCCGGTGAACTATTCCACCACCATGGCGGAATCCATATACCGGCAGGACTATCTGCACGAACGTCTTCAGCTGTGGGTGGACAATCTGAATCTGCTGTACGTGGCCTTTACCCGTGCCGGCAAGAACCTCATCCTCTGGAGCCGGAAGGAACAGAAGGGAACCATGTCCGAACTCCTTGCCAACACCCTGCCCCGCATAGCCAAAGACGGAGCAGGCAGTTGGGACGAAGAGGCTGCCATATACGAGAACGGCAGGATTTGCCCTTCCCCCGTCCCCGTCTCACAGCATGACGCAGACAACCCTGCTGATGACGAAGCCAAACCTCTATGCTGCGAACGTAAACCTCTATACTGCGAACGTAAACCTGAGGTTTATGAACAGCAACCGGTCAACAGACTTTCGCAAAAGCCGGTCAAACTGCCCGTCCACATGGAGAGTATGCTCCACGACATCGAGTTCCGGCAATCCAACCGTTCGGCAGACTTCATAGCAGGAGTAGACGAAGCAGAGTCCAGCTGGCGTTTCATCAACCGGGGACGTTTGCTGCATACCCTATTCTCCGCTATCGAAACCGAAGAAGATATTGACAATGCCATCAGCCAGCTCGTCTTTGAAGGAGTAATTGGACGGAGTGAGACGGAAGAAGAAATACGCGACCTCACCGAACGCGCCTTCTCCCTGCCTCAAGTCAAGGACTGGTATTCGGGGACGTGGCGGCTGTTCAATGAATGCGACATCATCTGGCAGGAGAACGGCGAACTGCGGACACGCCGCCCGGACCGTGTGATGATGCGTGGCGAAGAAATCGTAGTGGTGGACTTCAAGTTCGGAAAGCCAAACAAGAAGTACAACAAGCAGGTGCAGGGATACATGCAACTGCTGGTCCGCATGGGGTATGTCGCAGAAAATATACGGGGTTACTTGTGGTATGTAGAGGAGAACAACATAGAACCGGTATAACTCACTCCCCATCCACTATTAATTATCAATTATCAACTAAATCATGGAAACATTCCTCCAACTGGTCGCCCGCGACCTTTACGCCAAAATAGGAAACGACCTCTCGCGCACCGCCATCGTTTTCCCCAACAAACGTGCCAGTCTGTTCTTCAACGAATATCTGGCAACTGAAACGGACCGCCCTTTGTGGTCGCCTGCCTACGTCAGCATCAGCGAACTGTTCCGGCAACTCTCTCCATTGAAGTCCGGCGACCCTATCCGCCTGGTATGCGAACTGTATAAGGTGTTCCGCGAAGAGACCCGCAGCGAAGAAACTCTGGATGACTTCTACTTCTGGGGAGAACTGCTCATCAGCGATTTCGATGACGTAGACAAAAACCTTGTAGATGCCGACAAACTCTTCAGCAACCTGCAAGAACTGAAGAACATTATGGACAATTACGACTTCCTCGACCAAGAACAAGAAGAAGCCATCCGCCAGTTCTTCCAGAACTTTTCCATAGAAAAGCGCACGGAGCTGAAAGCCAAATTCATCTCCCTCTGGGATAAACTGGGCGACATCTACCGCCACTACCGCCGCAATCTTACAGAACTGGGCATCGCCTACGAAGGCATGATGTACCGCAATGTCATGGAGCAACTCGACACCGACCGACTGCGCTACGACCGCTATGTATTTGTCGGCTTCAACGTGCTAAATAGAGTAGAAACCCGTTTCTTCCAGCTCTTGCAGGATGCCGGGAAAGCAATGTTCTATTGGGATTACGACGTGTTCTACACCCGTCTTCCCCTTGAGCAAAAGCCGCCCTATACCCACGAAGCAGGCGAATTCATCCTCCGCAACCTAAAGCTGTTTCCCAACCAACTGCCCGAAACTTCTTTTGATGTACTGCGGAAACCCAAGAACGTACGCTTTATCTCCGCTTCTACCGAAAATGCACAAGCCCGCTACTTGCCGCAATGGATTAGGGGAATGAAAAATTAAGAACCCCTTCTTCATTCAAAGACACTGCCGTTGTCCTTTGCAACGAATCCCTACTGCTTCCCGTCCTCCACTCCATTCCGGCAGATGTAAAGAACGTCAACATCACAATGGGATTCCCCCTTGCCCAAACTCCGGTATACAGCTTTATCAACGCCTTGTAGAGCTACAGACTACCGGCTACCACACAGGTACCGGACGATATACTTACGAGACCGTACTCACCCTGCTGAAACATCCTTATACCCGGCAGCTTTCCTCCCATGCCGAAGTACTGGAAAGACGGCTTACGCAGGACAACCGCTTCTATCCCCTTCCCTCGGAGCTGAAGCAGGACGCATTTCTTGAACAAGTCTTTACACCACAGAACGGCATTGCCGCCCTATGCAGCTACCTCACCGAACTGCTTCGCGAAGTGGCCGTCCTCTACCGCCAGGAAAAAGACGTGGAAGACATCTTCAACCAGCTGTACCGCGAGTCTCTGTTCAAAAGCTACACCCTCGTCAACCGCCTGCTCAGCCTGATAGAGACCGGCGAATTGAGTGGTGTGCGCACAGACACGCTGAAGCGACTGCTGAACCGCTTGCTTACCTCTGCCAACATTCCCTTCCACGGAGAACCCGCCATCGGCATGCAAGTAATGGGGGTGCTGGAAACGCGTAACCTCGATTTCCGCAACCTCATCATGCTCTCCCTCAACGAAGGGCAATTGCCCAAAGCCGGAGGCGACTCCTCCTTCATTCCCTACAACCTGAGGAAGGCCTTCGGCATGACCACCATAGAACACAAGAATGCCGTCTATGCCTACTACTTCTACCGCCTCATCCAACGGGCAGAAAACGTCACCTTATTATATAACATCTCTTCGGACGGACTGAACCGCGGGGAGATGTCCCGCTTCATGCTGCAATTCCTGGTAGAGTCGCCGCACAACATCTCCCTTGAGTACCTTGAAGCCGGACAATCTCCACAACAAGCCCTGGAAATTGAGATTCACAAGACACCGGAGATGTTGCAACAGATGTTCGACGCCTACGACATCCACCGACGTCCCAAAGCGTTCTTCTCCCCCTCTGCCCTCAATGCCTATCTGGACTGCCGGCTGAAATTCTACTACCGATACGTAGCCGGCCTGAAGGCTCTCGATGAAGTAAGCGCCGAAATAGACTCCGCCCTCTTCGGCACCATCTTCCACCGTTCTGCCGAACTGGTGTACAACGAACTGACAACCAACGGACGGGAAATACGTAAAGAAGACCTGGAACAGTTACTGAAAGACGATGTCCGCCTGCAAGCCTATGTGGACAATGCTTTTAAAGAAAAGTTCTTCCATGTGCCCCTTACGGAGCAACCGGAATATAACGGTACGCAGCTTATCCATTCCAAAGTCATTGCCTCTTACCTGCGCCAGCTTCTGCGCAATGACCTGCAATATGCCCCGTTCCGTATGGAGGGTATGGAACAGGACGTCAGAGAAATGATGGAAATAGATACTCCGCAAGGAAAGCTTGCCTTACAGATAGGCGGTACCATCGACCGCCTGGACAGCAAAGGAGACACGCTACGTATCGTGGACTACAAGACAGGCGGTACTCCCAAGACTCCTGAAAATATAGAACAACTGTTTACTCCCGCCGACAACCGTCCCAACTATATTTTCCAGACGTTTCTGTACGCCGCCATCCTCTGCCGCAAGCAATCACTGAAGGTAGCCCCTTCCCTGCTCTACATCCACCGGGCAGCTTCCGAAAGCTACTCCCCGGTCATCGAAATGGGAGCGCCACGACAACCCAAGGTACCGGTCAACAACTTCGCTTTCTTCGAAGACGAGTTTCGCGAACGGCTGCACGGACTCCTGCAGGAGATATTCAGCCAAGAAGAAACATTCAGCCAAACAGAGGATACCCGGAAATGTGAATATTGCGATTTCCGCAGTCTGTGTAAGAGATAAAAAAACAGACCATCCGTTCATAAGAAACAGATGGTCTATTTGAGTCTGACGGATGGTCTGTTTTACTTCAACGGACCATCCGTTCTATTTTCTTCGTTATCACTTCTTCACCGGAATAGAGAAGCTGAATATGGAGCCTTCGCCTTCCTTGGAAGTAAACCACAGTTTACCGCCATTCTTCACGACAAAATCCTTGCATAGCAACAAGCCCAGTCCCGAGCCTTCTTCGTTGTTCGTGCCGAACGTGCTGAAATGCGTATCAGTATGCAACAACTTCTTCTGCCCCTCCTCGCTGATGCCACAGCCATGATCTTGAACACTGACAACTGCCATACCATCTACTTCCTCCATCTTCACCAGTACCTCTGAATTCTCCTTACTGAACTTAATGGCATTACTCAACAAGTTACGGACCACTGTCTTCAGCATGTCAATATCAGCGTTGACCATCATTTTTTCCGGTTTCATCTCGCGGATTTTTATCTTCTTCAGGCTTGCCACCATACTGAAAATCTCAATGACACCGTCTGTCACTTCGACGAGGTCCACATCCTGATAAACCACGTTCAACTTACCGATTTGACTCTTTGTCCATTTCAGCAGGTTATCCAGCAATGAAAACACATCCTCCGTAGTCTGATTAGCCATCGTCAGAAGCTCGTACATTTCGGCGCCAATTTTCTCAGATGGCAAGTTCAATATCAGCATATTCAGCACCATTTTGATGGATCCCATCGGAGAACGTAAGTCATGGGCAATCACCGAATAAAGCTTGTCACGCCCGGCAATAGTACGTTGCAGTTCTTCCGTCTTACTCAAAATCAACCGTTTGGCAGCTACCAAAGATATTTGGTGGGTAACACGGATAATCAGTTCCTCCTTATTGAAAGGCTTAGAGATGAAGTCATTCGCGCCAACCTGAAACCCCTTCACAATATCTGCCGTACTATTCAGTGCGGTCAGAAAGATGATTGGAATATCAGCTGTATTCGGATTTGACTTTAAATGTTGAGCTACTTCAAAACCGCTCATGTCCGGCATCATTACGTCAAGCAAAACCAAATCAGGATTTTCCTTTTCCACCTGTTCCAACGCTTGCCGCCCGTTACTTGCAGTAGCAATCGCGAATTTCTCATTTGTCAAAAGCACTTTCAACAATAAAACGTTTGACATCACATCGTCAACGATGAGAATCTTGTATTCGGAAGGATTTATTTCCATGTTCATCTTTCTATATTGTTTTTCCCGTTATCAAAATTACTATTTAGTTAGGAACGATATTCCTTAAAATACTCTATTATATACTGTAAACCCTCTTCCAGCTCTATAGTCGGTTCCCAGCCCAACTTTTCCTTTGCCAGAGTGATGTCCGGCTGACGCTGTTTGGGATCGTCATGAGGCAGTGGCTTGAAAATCAGTTTCGACTTGGAATTCGTGAGCCTAATGACCTTTTCCGCCAGTTCCAATATGGAGAATTCATTCGGATTTCCCAAGTTTACCGGACCGATAAAATCGTCCTCCGTGTTCATCATCCGCACCATACCTTCTATACAGTCATCTACATATTGGAAACTTCGCGTCTGATTACCCGAACCGTATATCGTAATATCCTGGTTCTGCAATGCTTGAACCACGAAATTGGAAACCACCCGTCCGTCATTCGGCAACATCCGAGGACCGTACGTATTGAATATACGGATAATCTTGATCCGCACTCCATTCTGGCGGTGATAGTCCATAAACAATGTCTCGGCACAACGCTTCCCTTCATCATAACAAGAACGGAGGCCAATTGGATTTACATTTCCCCAATAACTTTCCACTTGGGGATGAATAACGGGGTCACCGTACACTTCGCTGGTAGAAGCCTGCAATATCTTGGCATTCGTCTTTTTGGCCAGTCCCAGCATATTGATGGCGCCCAATACAGAAGTCTTGATGGTTTTAATGGCATCATATTGGTAGTGGATGGGAGAAGCAGGACAAGCCAGATTATAGATTTCGTCCACATCTGCCTCATAAGGGGTTTCCACATCATGCAGTACAAACTCAAAGCGGGGATTGCTCTTCAGATGAGTGATATTTCCTTCCGAACCGGTGAAAAGATTATCCAGACAAATCACCTGATGCCCGTCGTTTATCAATCGGGTACAAAGATGAGAACCTATAAAACCAGCACCGCCACTAACCAAAATTTTCTTCATGTAATGTTTTTTATAGTGCCTTAAAGCACATAGGACCTATTCTGTTTGTTTTGATGCTGACAAATGTAGCGATTTGACTAAATTATGCAAGTTTGCAACGAAATATTTCACTTGTTAATGAATATAAAGAGGCAGATTAAAAAATCCACCCCTGAAATATTCATTTATTTATCCGCCACATACTCTTCTTTCTTATCCGGAATACTGAAGTTCTTGTTCGCAAACAAGTCTGCCAGACCCGAAATTTGCTTTAAACGCAACACTTCGTCGCGATCCATTCCGATATTCTTCATTATCCATTCATCAGACATACCGGCTCTGTCCAATTCCGCAACAATATGGCACATCAACTCGATATTATGCGTACCACGGGCACGATTATGACGGATAGTGGACGCCATACGGTTGGAAAGTTCCTTGTCAATCACGACCACGGGAAGCAACCCGTTTTCGCGCTGATAAATTCTTTTGGATGTCTTCAACACCTGATAACGGTGGTAACCGTCCACCAGGATGTAGTTATCCTCTTCCTCATCATAGTAACAGACACAAGGCATGGTGAAACCATCTTCCCAGATGGAAAGCTCCAGAAGCTTCATTTCGGACGGTGCCACTACATTCGGATTGTAATCGTTTGCTTGTATTTTCTCTATTGGAATTGCCTTTACATTATATACCGGACTTTTATCTACGCTCATAACATCATATTTTTGAATTGTTCCATTATCTTGTCTCTTTTGTATGCCTCTTCCTTGTTCAAGGCAAAACCCATGTACTTGCAGGCATGGTCATTCTTCAGGATGCATATGCACATCCGCTTATAAGTGGGAATTTCCCGGAATTCCGCGATGTCAATATCATCCAGATAATCCATGCGCACCGGCTTCTTGTTTGTCTTGTAATTCGTGGTATTTATCACTTCAATGGACACTCCTGCATCCCTCAGCTTCTGGATGGTCTCGTCAGCCAGACACCCCCCTTTTGTACGCCAGAATTCAATGCTGACGGTAAGCTTTTTCAAGTAGTTCCTCCGGGTCTCTTCCGGCAAGGTGGAAAGCAGGAACTGCATAAAGCCTTTCCACGTATACCCTTCGGGCAGTCGGACCGTCTGCCACCCCATAGCACGCGTCCCTCCGTAAATACCGGTAAAGTTCACCCCGTTGACCCGCCCTATCATTCTTCCCCAAGTATTCGTCGATGACACGATACAGCTTCAGGCTCTCTTGTGCCTCACAAAGAAAAGGGCTTGCCACACGCTGGCGTTCGATATTGACTCCGGCTTTATAATATAGGTCATACAAATGGTTATAGTCAAAGCCGAATTTGCCATTGGCCGTCCAGATATCCGTCGTCTTCCAATCATAAATGGGATAAGCATTGAAAATGTCATTGCCTATCTTCGAGGTCCAGCGGTAATTGTGGTACATCTGATACTTCCGGTTCAGATGGATGCTGCGCCAGCGGTTAAAACTCTCTTGCGTACGGATGCCTATGAGAAAGCAGGCACGCACTCCATCCTTCTTCTCATGCAGCCATTTGGCAAAGTGCATCTGGAACTCATAATCCCACATTTCGGGAGTGTAGAAAGGAAACGTCTCTTTAGTGAGGCAGCCTTTCGGCATCTTCCTTACCCAAATGTCCTCCAAATCCTCCTGCCACGGACGCCAGTAACTCTGGTACATCGACGTACAAGTCGTTACACGGAAAGGCACACAAACACGATACACCTCCAATATATCCTTATTCGCCTCCAATACCCGGTCCACATAATCAATGGTCATGCTGTACTGTATCTCATAGTCCATATGGAATACACACAGTTTACGGTTCAGCCGGTTCCGGCGGATATAGTCTATGCACAAATTCAGCAACACTCCACTATCTTTTCCTCCCGAAAAAGAGACGCATATCGTGTCAAATTCCCTAAAAATCACATCAAGACGTTCTTGCGCCAGTTCATACACATTCTTGGGTGTAGCCATAATTATCTGTTTTTCTTCATTTTCACATAACGGGTCCATACCTTGTCTTCCAAAAAGCCCAGCTCGCTGAAGACATCCCTATCTTCAACAAAGCTAACAGCCGTCAGACTACCCTCCTCGCCCTGCTTCTCAAGTACCTTTTCCAGAAGCAATTTTAGCGTGTCAACATTCCTTTCCTTAATATAATAGTTGTTGATGACACATTCATACTTCTTGTGCTCCACCGGCACAAAACCTACAACATGTTTATTATCCAGAGCAACAAACCACTCGTACTCTTCCGATGTCCGGAAAGGGTAATTGTAGTTCTGTTTTAGCACTTCCGGGCTCATAACCAAAGGGGCTACAAGCTCGTACAGCTTTTTTATCCGTACCATGTAATTGCACTATCTGTATCATATCTACATTTATATTATTTGTAATTACGTGTTAAAGATAAAGCTTATTTACGACGGAATATTCTCCTTTTAAATAGATTTAAGAATATAGCCCCGCAATATAAAATATTAATAAATAAATATTATCCCCCTAATTTGTATATGTTGATTAATTTGGGTTTCTTTGCAAAAGAAAGTCACCCGAAGAGAAATAATGAAATATTTACTGCTTTTTATGACCTTTGCCAAGATAGGAATGTTCACTATCGGTGGCGGATACGCTATGATACCTCTCATTGAACGGGAAATCGTAAAAAAGAGATGGATGAGTAAAGAAGATTTCATGGAAATGTTTGCGTTGACCCAGTCACTTCCCGGTGTTTTTGCTGTCAATATATCCATATTCGTCGGCTACAAGCTGCATAAAGTAAAAGGTAGCCTGGTGTGTGCACTTGCCACAATCCTCCCCTCTTTTGTCATCATGATGCTGATAGCCATGTTCTTCGCTCATTTTCAGGACAACCAGGTGATGATACGCATCTTTAACGGTATCCGTCCGGCAGTAGTCGCACTGATTGTGATACCTGCATTTCGGCTGCACGGGCACTGAAGCTGAAGTATTGGCAACTGGTGCTTCCAGCCATCGCCACCATACTCATCTGGCAATTCGGGCTATCCCCCGTATACATTGTCCTTGCAGGAATTGCAGGAGGAATGCTCTATACATTATGGTTAAAAGATAAACTGAGAAAATTACAGATATGATTTATTGGCAGCTGATATTGGTATATCTAAAAATCGGAATGTTCGGTTTCGGAGGCGGTTACGCCATGTTGTCCCTCATCCAATATGAGGTGGTGGACCACCATCACTGGCTCACCCTGCAACAATTCACGGACGTAGTGGCCATCTCGCAGATGACGCCTGGTCCGATAGGCATCAACAGTGCCACCTATGTGGGCTATGCAGTTACTCAAAGCGTGTGGGGAGCTGTCGTGACCACCATTGCAGTATGTCTTCCCTCGTTCATCCTGGTATTGCTCATCTCTTACTTCTTCGTGAAATGCAAGGACAACAAATACATCAAGGCGGCAATGTCGGGACTGCTGCCCATGTCCGTATCATTGATAGCTGCTGCTGCCCTATTGCTGATGAACAAGGAAAATTTCATAGATTACAAAAGCATACTTATCTTTGCAGCCGCTTTCGGCGTGACGTGGAAGTGGAACCTCCACCCTATCTTACTGATAATCCTTGCCGGAGTCGCAGGCTTCCTTCTATATTGAAGAAGCGGTAGAGACGGACACCATCTTGCGGGCATATGCCCACACCACGCAATAGGCAACCAGCGGTACGATGAACGCCACACCATCGTCGTATGGTCTGCCACCAGTCCCATCAACAGCGGACCTACCACGCCTCCCACGGGAGACATCATCAGGAAAGAGGAAGCCCTCTTGGTATGGTTGCCCAGCCCGCGCAAGGAAAGTGCAAAAATCGTGGGAAACATAATAGCCTCAAATGCATATCCGCACAACAGAGCTGCAAGCGACACCATTCCTACATCCAGCAACACCAACAAGGTAGTCATCACAGTGCCCGTAGCACAAACCAGCAACATCTTCTCGGCACGCACACGTCCCATAATCCAGCTACCGGCAAAACGTCCTAACATAAATAATCCCAGTCCACCGAAAGAAAGCACTACGGAAGCTTCGCGGGCATTCATCCAATTCTGCTCCACCACGTAGTTGATGAAGAAGCTGTTGATGGAAATCTCGCCGACCTCATAGGCAAACAAGGCTATCAGCCCGAAAATGAAAAGCCGGTGTGACCACAATCCGACCTTATTACCAGCTTCGTCCACCTCCACACTATGTTCAATCTCGGGCAACTTGATTCTTGAAAAGACCAACGCTACCAGCAACACAATTACCCCCATGCAGATATAGGGCAATGCGACATTACCCGAGCCCGTCTGCCCATCCTTCGAGAAGAGCAGCAGTCCAGCCAGTACCGGTGCACAGATACATCCCAGACCGTTGAAGGATTGCGCGAAATTCAGCCGGCTGGCAGCAGTTTCCTTTGCGCCCAATTCTGTGGCATAAGGATTGGCGGCAGTTTCAAGAAACGTCAGTCCACAGCCTATCACGAACAATGCAAACAAGAAAAGATTAAAAGACAGATAATGCTGCCCGGGGATAAAGAGCAGCGAACCGACGCCGTAAAGCAACAGACCGAATACCACACCCCGGCGGTATCCGAAGCGACTGATGAAAAATCCTGCAGGAATGGCCATAATGAAGTATCCCATATACATCGTCATCTGTATAAAGGCCGAATGTGTCTTCGTGATATCCAGTATCTCTTGAAAGTGCTTGTTCAGTACATTCAGAATGGCATGGGCAAATCCCCACAAAAAGAAAAGAGAGGTAATCAAAATGAAGGCACAAGGTATTGTCTGCCCACCAATGGTATTCGTTTCTGTTTCATAATATGATAATTCCAGACAATCGTTGCAAGGCGATTGATAATTGCGGGTGCAAAGATAAACAAAACTCCCGGTCTTTACCCAACATTTTCCTATTCGCTATTGTACGGAGCAGCTTTTTTCTCTAACTTTACTGCCATCATACAATGTTAAGCCATGAAAAATGCCATCCCACGATACAATTTCTACAAAACTAAGTACGGAAGCGAACTTCTGATAGATGTCGTTTGATTTGCAGTATACCCGGAAATTCTTGACCCAGGGAAAAGTACATATTCTGACCTACTATGACATCACCTTCATCACAGAAGGAGAAGGAG
>ENA-OQLB01000265-OQLB01000265.1-human-gut-metagenome-genome-assembly--contig:-NODE-265-length-31224-cov-3.291700_pt1 | contig 31224 bp, 34 predicted proteins | sample MGYA00242656_ERZ504813 | MGnify/ENA primary metagenome ERZ504813 (study PRJEB26092, sample SAMD00036388) | human gut metagenome | host: Homo sapiens | study: EMG produced TPA metagenomics assembly of... | reverse complement strand
TGGAGATGTAAGCATCGATCAGTTGATTATCTGGAAGAACTGTTCGTCCAAAACTGATCATTACTTGTGGAGTTTCTGGTGCGATTCAGTTACATCTTGTATGACAGGATCTGAATGTATCGTAGCGATCAACAATGATCCAGAAGCTCAGATTTTCAATGTGGCACACTATTGTATCGTTGATGATCTGTACAAAGTCGTTCCATATCTGACAGAATTAGTAAAAGAACAGAAAGGGGACGAATAAGATGCCATATCCATATAAGAAGATGACCCAGGAAGATTTTGATAAGATCATTGAGATCACAGACAACGAACGTGTATGGGTCGGCGATGAGATCGCAAAAGAATATTACAAAGACGAGATGCCGGAATATGGAGTATTTCCACCGGAATTATACGTGGAAGTATTGAATAAAGAAGAAGTTTCAGAAATCATGAAATATGCTTACGAGCAGAATATTCCAGTTGTCTGCCGTGGGGCTGGAACAGGACTTGCAGGTGGAGCAACTTGTAAATACGGTGGAATCATGTTATCTGTGATGCGTATGAATAAGATTTTTCCAGTGGATCACAAGAACCAGACGATCACGCACAGCCAGGAGCATTGTTAATTGATATTCAGGCGGCAGCTAAAGAAGAAGGATTATTCTACCCACCAGATCCAGGAGAAAAAACAGCTTCTATCGGTGGAAATGTCATTACCAACGCAGGTGGAATGAAAGCGGTAAGATATGGTCTTACAAGAGACTTTGTCCGTTGTATTGAAGCAGTTATGCCAGATGGTTCCATCATGAATTTCTCATCCAATGTCGTAAAGAATACAACAGGATTTGATGTGAAAGATTTAGTGATTGGTTCTGAGGGAATCTTATGTATTTTGACGGAAGTTACGTTAAAGTTATTGCCTGCACCAACATGTTCAAGTACATTGGTTATGCCATTTAGAAGCTTGGAAGAATGCGCTGATATGGTGCCAAAAGTATTAGATCTGCCATTTGTTCCAACAGCGATTGAATTTTTGGAAAGAGAATTGATCGATATTGTAGAAAGAAGTCTACATAAACTGTTTCCAGTGAAACACGGAGAAGCGGTATTGATCGTTATGTATGATGCATCAAGCAAAGAAGAACTTGATCGTGCAGTAGAAGCAGCTGCAGAAGCTGCATTAGAAAATGGAGCTTTAGATTGTAATATCGCAGGAACGCCAGAACGTGCGGCATCTGTGTGGGAAGTACGAGGAGCAATTCTTGAAGGAATGAAGGCAGATTCCGTTGCACAGGAAGAATGTGATGTTGTTGTTCCAAGATCAGAGATTGCAGAATATGTAAAACAGGCAAAGAAGATTGCATCTGCACATGGAATCCGCGTAGAGCCATGTGGTCATTGCGGAGATGGAAACATTCATACCGAAATGCTTCGTGGACCAGAGATGAGCGATGAGGAGTGGAAGAAGGCAACCCATGAATCATTAACAGAATTATATGCATTATCAAAAAAACTCGGTGGACAGTTATCTGGAGAACATGGAATCGGAAATGGACGTCTTGATTTCTTAGAGGAATTTGCGGGACCAAGAATGATCGAACTATACAAGTCTATTAAACGTGCATTTGATGATAAGCTGATTTTGAATCCAGGAAAAATGATCAAGATCGATGAAAACTAGAATATTAGACTACATTAAGAGAAAAGAGAGGACGACAAAATGAGCGGCAAAAAAAAAAGTTACTAGTTGACAAGAGTAAGATGCCTCTTGCCATGGGAATCGCATTCGTGGCATTTACGACACAGTTCGGAGGTGGATTTGCTTCCGGAGCACAGATTTATCAGTATTTTATCAACTACGGAATCTGGTGTCTGTTAATGCCACTGATCACACAAGGATTATATGCATTATTTTTCTGGTATGGAATGCGTTATGCATACAAACATAAAACATATGATTACAGAAGTTTTTCTGACAGTTTATATGGAAAGACAAGACCGATCATGTCAAATCTATATGAAATCTGTTATCTGATCATGATCGGAACAGCATCCTCTGCAGCATTTGCAACAGGCGGATCAACACTTCAAATGCTATTTGGAATCCCATACTGGGTATGTACATTGATCATAGCGGCATTTATTTTCGTGATCGCACTCTTTGGAACAAGTGTCGTAAGAAAATGTGCATCTACTTTAAGTGTACTGATCTTGATCGGATTAGTTCTTGTATTAGTACCAAACATCATCGTACAGTGGGATGCGATCACAGCAGCAATCTCTAACTTAGTATCAGGAAAGATGCCTGTGATCTCTGGAGAAAGCGGAGCTTTTGGACCAGCCTTATATTCTGCAGTTTTATATTTCTTCTTCCAGTTAGCATCTGTATCTGTTATGTACCAGCATATGGAACCTGTGACAGATAAGAAGCAGATCAACAAAGCAGCCATTGAGATTTTTGTATTTAATTTCTTTGCAATGGAATTATCCATCATCGGATTATTAGCAGTTGCATACGCAGCAGACCTTGTAACAGCAACAGTTCCTATGTTAGTTTTAGTACAAAATGGGGTATCTTCAGGATTATTAACACCGATCATCTCTGTTTTGATCATCCTTGGATCTATTTCAACGGCGGTAAACATGATCTCTGGAATCGTAACAAGATGTGTCAATGCAGTAGAGCGTCGTATGAGATCTGAGCAGGAAAGACAGAATGGACATTTAGTAAGAAATGCCATTGCAACACTGATCTTTACATTTTTAGCATTTGCGATCGCACAGTTTGGATTGTTGGCTGTTGTAAAACAGGGATATGCGTACCTTGGATATGCAGCATTTATCACATTGTTTATTCCATTTATCATTCATGTGATCGTGACAAAAGGAAAAGAGATTTAAAATTTATTATGAAAAGTTAGGGTTAACGATATTTCCAAGAAAGGCAAGAAAAATAAGCTAAAAATTAAAAAAAGCAATAAAGTACGAAAATAGAAACTTGCTTTTTAGAGAAACTTGCTATATACTTATTAAGTTATAAAAAAAGGGAGCTTGTTAAACAGGCTGAGAGGAAAGTAAAACTTTCGACCTTTGAACCTGATTTGGGTAATGCCAACGTAGGAAACGAAGATGATAAGTCGCGAACATACGGAAAGTTACAAAATCAGTAGCTTTCCGTTTTTTTCGTATGATAAAGGATTCCTATTATGGAAGAATTTACAATGATACGAAACAATGCGGTCAACTGGGAGCACCACTTTTGATCGCAATAGAAAAATAATGCATAAGAGAGAAAAGGAGAGATACTTATGAGAACAGCATTATCAATCGCTGGAAGTGATTCCAGTGGAGGCGCTGGAGTTCAGGCTGACTTAAAGACCATGACAATGAATGGTGTATTTGCAATGAGTGCGATTACAGCACTGACGGCCCAGAATACAACCGGCGTAACAGGAATATTAGAAGCAGATCCAGAATTCTTAAAGAAACAGATCGACGCAGTTTTTGAAGACATCAGACCCGATGCAGTCAAGATCGGGATGGTTTCCTCAAGCGGACTGATCAAAACGATCGCAGAAAGATTACAGCATTATAAAGCGGAAAATATCGTTGTTGACCCAGTGATGGTAGCAACAAGCGGATCACGATTATTAGAAGAAGATGCCGTAGATACATTAAAGAAAGAATTATTACCGATCGCTACGGTAATTACACCGAATATTCCAGAAGCTGAGATTCTTTGTGGAATGGAGATTCACACAGAAGAAGACATGGTAGCGGCTGCAAAAGCGATCTATGAAGATCTTGGATGCGCAGTGTTATTAAAAGGTGGTCATAATATTAACGATGCAAATGACCTTTTATATACAAAAGAAGAAGTTTCCTGGTTTAAAGGAAAAAGAATCAATAACCCAAATACACATGGAACAGGATGCACTCTTTCAAGTGCTATCGCAGCAAATCTTGCCAAAGGTTTTGACCTTAAGATTTCTGTACAGCGTGCAAAAGACTATATTTCAAGAGCATTGGCAGATATGTTAGATCTTGGAGCTGGAAGCGGACCAATGAATCATGCATTTGATTTAAAAGATGAATGGAAAGAGGAGGCATAGACAATGGGTAGCAGAAGAACATCAATTTTTGAAAACGGACTGATCTGGTTTGGAGCCGGAGTGTCCTTGGCAGAAATTTTAACAGGTACATATTTCGCATCTTTAGGATTTTCTACAGGATTATTAGCAATCATCATTGGACATATCATTGGATGTGGTATGATGTTTTTTGCCGGATTTATCGGTGGAAAGACAAGAAAAAGTGCAATGGAAACGGTAAAAATGAGTTTTGGATCAACGGGAGCTTTGTTATTTGCAGTGTTAAATATCCTGCAGTTAGTTGGATGGACAGCGATCATGATCTATGACGGATCATTAGCAGCAGCAGGAATCTTCAATATTGCGAACTGGGTATGGCCAGTCATTATCGGAGGATTGATCATTATCTGGATTCTGGTAGGAATTGAAAATTTAGGAAAGATCAATACGGTTGCAATGGCAGCATTATTTATTTTGACATTAGTTTTAAGTTTTATTATTTTCGGACATGGTTCATTAAAGCCGGTTGCAAATGATGGATTAACTTTCGGAGCAGCTGTAGAACTTGCAGTGGCCATGCCATTATCATGGCTGCCACTGATCAGTGACTACACAAGAGAAGCTAAAGAACCAACGAAAGCAACATGGGCAAGTGTGATCGTTTATGGATTGGTCAGCTGCTGGATGTATGTGATCGGTATGGGAATCTCTATCTTTACAGGAGAATCCGATATCGCACAGATCATGGTAAAAGCAGGACTTGGAATTGCAGGATTATTAATTATCGTATTCTCAACTGTAACAACAACATTCTTAGATGCATGGTCAGCCGGAATTTCTAGTGAATCCCTATCTAAGAATATCAATGGAAAATGGATCGCAGTCGCGGCAACAGTGATCGGAATGATTGGGGCAATTGTTTATCCGATGGACGATATCACAGATTTCTTATATCTGATCGGATCAGTCTTTGCACCAATGATCGCTGTACAGATCGCAGATTTCTTTATCCTTCATCAGGATTTCTCAAGAAAATCTGTATGTATCCAGAACATGCTTGTATGGGTTGTTGGATTTATTGCATATCGCTGGTTAATGGGGTTGATACGATCCTTGGAAATACACTTCCTGATATGGTGATTACGATCATTTTAAGTGTGATCGTAAGTTTATTGTTTGGAAAGAAGAATGATTAAGACCTTTATAAATTAATCTCATATAATAATAACGTATAATACCTTATAGGAAAAATCTATATCCTATAGGGTATTTTTCTATTTAAAACCTATTGACAATCAAACTCACATTTCTTATAATCATATTATTCCTATTAGAATTATATGAAATACAACGAAGAAGGTGACAGACATGAAAGAGATATTATGCTTTGGAGATTCCAATACATACGGACTGATCCCAGGTACAACAAGAAGATATGACAGAGAAACAAGATGGACAGGAATTTTAGCAGAGAAGCTTTACGATAAAGGATATCGAATTATAGAAGAAGGATTATGTGGAAGAACCAGTGTATTTGACGATGCGACAAGAGATGGAAGAAATGGAGCGAAAGTACTTCCAATGCTCTTAGAGACACACGCACCACTTGACCAGGTTGTTTTAATGCTTGGAACCAATGACTGCAAAACATATAACCATGCAAGTGCAGATCGCATCGGAAAAGGAATTGAAAAACTGATCCAGCAGATCAGAAAAGCTGATCCAGCGATCGATATTTTATTAGTATCTCCGATCGAATTAGGAGAAGATGTATGGAAACCAGGATTTGATCTTGAATTTGACCAGCATTCTGTGAAAGTATCCAAGCAATTAAAACAGACTTATTTAAAGATTGCATGGAAGTATGGATGTGATTTCCTTGCAGCAAGTGATGTAGCCAAGCCAAGTAAGGCAGATATGGAACATATGAATGAAAAAGGACATAAAAACCTTGCAAAAGCAATCGAATCATTCTTGTAGAAAAGGAAAGAAATCATTCAAACAATTATGTAAATGTGGTATGATAAGACAAATGTGGTATTTTATAAGGATTTACATAATAAAAGAAACAAAATGTTCAGAAAGGAATTTTACATATGGAAACGATCAATCCACAGGAATGGAAACAAGACCTGCCAGCATTTAAAGAAAAGACAGACCAGTTTTATGCAGGAGAATTAAGTAAAGCAGATTACAAAGGATTTTCCGGTGGTTACGGAAGTTATGCACAGAAAGATGGAAAAGCAAGTATGATCCGTCTTCGTATGTCAGGTGGCCATTTAACAAAAGATAAATTAAAATTTATCGCAGACAGTATTAAAACATATAATGTAGATAAAGTTCACCTGACGACATGTCAGACGATTCAGTTACATAACTTACAGCCAGAAGCAATTTATGGAATCATGGAAGGTGGATTAGATCATGGTATTGTCACAATGGGTGGAGGTGGAGATTTTCCACGTAATGTAACCGTATCTCCATTGTCAGGTGTTGAAAAAGGAGAATATTTTAACGTTCTTCCATATGCCGAAGCAGCTGGAGAATATTTGATGACATTTATCAAAAAAGAAGTTATGCCAAGAAAATTAAAAGTTGGATTTTCAAACGGGCCAGCTAATGAGACACATGCAACATTCCGTGATCTTGGATTTGTGGCAAGGGAAGATGGAACTTTGATGTTTACAGTGCTGGAGGACTTGGTAACAATGCGAGATTTGGACTGAAAGTTGCTGAGAATGTACAACCAGAGAAGATTCTTTATTATATTTGTGCAATGAGAGAAACATTCATCGCACATGGAAATTATAAACAACGTGGAAGAGCAAGAACGCGTTATATGCAGGAGACTTTAGGTGAAGAAGGATATATCAAAGCTTTCCATGAGAAATTAGATGAAGTTTTCGCATCCGGACAGGATCTTGATCTTCATGTAGAAATTTCTGAAGTGAAGAAACAGGGAGATGGAAGTAAAGTATCTGGTAAACGAGTGATCGATCAGAAACAGGAAGGATTATATGCAGTTTCTTATCACCCATTCGGTGGTTGTCCAAAACCTGAGAAATTAGGAGAGATCTATGATGTGATCAAAGATATGGATGAAGTGGAAGCAAGAATTTCACCAGATGAGACAATGTACATCATCAATCTGACAGGAGATGAAGCAAAGAAAGTTTTAGATGCGACAGATGATGGTGCAGAAACGTTGTTTGAGACATCTGTATCTTGTATCGGAGCAACGATCTGTCAGGTTGGATTAAGAGATTCTCAAGGATTGTTACACAAAGTGATCGAGCAGAAAGAGAAGCTGGATTAAAGGATGGTTCACTGCCTAAGATTCATATTTCTGGATGTATGTCTTCTTGCGGAACACATCAGATCGGAGAGATCGGATTTCACGGAAGTATGAAAGTAATTGATAAAGTTGCTCATTCTGCATTTGTACTTCATATCAATGGATCTGATCTTCAGGGAAAAGAGAAGATGGGAGAAGAAGTTGGGATCATTTTAGAAGAAGATATTCCACAGTTCTTGGTAAAATTAGGACAGGCAGTTGAGAGTGAAGAACTTGACTTTTCACAGTGGAATTTAAAACATCCAGAAGGAATCAAGGAAATCGCAAAAGAATATATAAAATAGGACACAGAGATAATGGCATATTTTCCAATGTTTGTACAACTAAAGAAGAAAAAATGTCTAGTGATCGGCGGCGGTAAGATCGCACTTCGTAAGATTGAAGTTTTAAAAGATTTTGAAGCAGATATTACCGTGATCGCACCAGAGATGATAACACAGATTCGGCAGATCGATCAGATTTGCCGAATCTTTCGAACGTTTATGGAGAAAGATTTTAATGAGGCAGATTTTGTGATCGCAGCAACCGATGATCAAAAACAAATCATGAGATCAGCCAGATCTGCAGACGAAAGAAGATTCCTGTCAATGCGGTCGATCAGAAAGAAGATTGCAGCTTTATTTTTCCATCCTATGTAAAAGAAGGAGAAGTTGTCGCTGCATTTTCAAGTGGCGGGCAGAGTCCGTTGATCACACAGTATTTAAAAGAAAAGATCAAACCAGATTTGAATAAAGAATTAGGACAACTCGCACAAATCTTGGGAAGTCTGAGAAAGCTTGCAAAATCATGCATTGCCACAGAACAGGAACGAAAGGCATTTTATAAAGAATTATTACAAATCGGATTAGAGGATATTGATTCATTGGAAGAACAACGAATCAAATGAAATCATTCAAAATAATATATCAGAGTGAAATCGAGGAACAGTAAAAATGGAACGTACAAGAAGATTAAGAACAAGCAACTATATGAGAGATATGGTAAGAGAAAATCATGTGAGAATTGACGAATTGATCTATCCAATCTTTGTTACAGAAGGAGAAAATATCAAACATCCTGTAGAATCTATGCCAGGGATTTATCAGTATTCGCTGGATCGTTTATCAGAGGAAATTAACAGGATCAAAGAAGCGGGGATCAAAGCAATTTTAATCTTTGGAATCCCAGATCATAAAGATGAAGTTGGAAGCGGTGCATATGCTGAAGATGGAATTGTGCCAAAGGCGATCCGCCAGATCAAAAAAGAGTATGAAGAACTTTTGATCATTGCGGATGTATGTCTTTGTGAATACACATCTCATGGACACTGTGGCCTTGTGAAAGACGGAGTGATCTTAAATGATGAAACACTTCCGCTTCTTGCAAAGGCATCTGTAAGTTATGCAAAAGCAGGGGCAGATATCATTGCGCCAAGTGATATGATGGATCTTCGAGTGAAAGCTATTCGTGAAGCTTTAGATGAAGCAGGATTTGTATACACACCGATCATGTCTTATAGTGCCAAGTTTGCGTCAGGATACTATGGACCATTTCGCGATGCAGCACATTCTGCACCAGGATTTGGAGATAGAAAAACATACCAGATGGATCCGGCAAATGGACAGGAAGCTCTAAGAGAGATCGGGGAAGACATCGAAGAAGGAGCAGACTTGATCATTGCCAAACCAGCACTTGCTTATATGGATATTATGAAAGAAGCATCTATGAAATACAATATTCCGATCGTTGCATACAATGTAAGCGGAGAATATGCCATGGTAAAAGCAGCTGCGGCCAATGGATGGATCGATGAGAAAAAGATCGTTATGGAAAATATGGTCGGATTAAAACGTGCTGGTGCAAAGATGATCATTACATATCATGCACTTGATGTTGCAAAATGGCTGAAAGAAGAGGAAAGATAAAATGAAAGATACAAGATCAAAAGAATTATATGAACGAGCAAAAGTACATATTCCAGGAGGGGTAAACAGTCCAGTTCGTGCATTCCGTGCGGTAAATCGTACTCCAAGATTCATGGAATCTGCAAAAGGTGATCGTATTATGGATGCCGATGGAAATGAATATATTGATTATGTATGTTCCTGGGGACCTGGAATCTTAGGACATGCTCATCCTCAAGTCATCAAAAAAGTCATGGAATCTTGTGAAAACGGTTTGACTTTTGGAGCGCCAACAGAGAAGGAAGTGATTCTTGCAGAATTGATCAGTGAATTGATCCCGTCTATGGAAGTAAGCCGTCTGGTAAGTTCTGGAACAGAAGCTGTTATGAGTGCGATCCGTGCAGCCAGAGGATTTACAGGGAGAGATAAGATCGTTAAATTCCGCGGATGCTATCATGGACATTCCGACAGTTTGTTAGTAAAAGCAGGATCGGGAGCACTTACAACATCTGTTCCAGATAGTGCTGGAGTTCCAAAAGATGATACGAAGAATACATTAGTCGCAGAATACAATGACAAAGATTCTGTACAAAAACTATTTGATGAAAATAAAGATCAGATTGCAGCAGTGATCGTAGAACCGGTGGCAGCTAATATGGGATTAGTACTTCCAGAAGAAGGATTTCTCGAATTTTTAAGAAAGATCACAAAAGATCACGGATCATTATTGATCTTTGATGAGGTTATTACAGGTTTTAGGCTATCTCTAGGAGGAGCACAGCAGTATTATAATATCAAGCCAGATATCACAACACTTGGAAAAATCGTTGGTGGAGGAATGCCGATCGGTGCATATGGCGGAAGAAGAGAAATCATGCAAATGATTTCCCCAGATGGGCCAGTTTATCAGGCAGGAACACTGTCAGGAAACCCAGTTGCAACAGCGGCAGGAATTGAGACATTAAATATCTTAAAAAATGATCTGCAGATTTACGAAAGACTAGAGCAAAAAACAAGGAAACTTGCTGATGCAGCAAGAGAAGCAGGGAATGGACATATTTGTGTTAATCAGATTGGATCTTTAATGAGTGTATTCTTTACAGAGCAGAAAGTCAGAGATTTTGAAAGCGCTGTGACATCCAATACAGAACAATATGCAGATTATTTTGGATATTTACTAGATCGTGGAATTTATATTGCACCATCCCAGTTTGAGACAATGTTTATTTCTGACGCACATACAGAAGAAGATATTGAGAAAACATGTAAACTTGCAGGAGAGGCTCTATGCAGTTTGGATTTCTAGGAATTGATTATAAAAATGCAGATCTTACCATTCGTGATGAAATTTCATTTACGGATCAGAAGAAGCTTGAATTTTTTCATAAAGCAGAGAAAATCGGAGTTGAACAGGCGATGATCTTATCGACCTGTAACCGCAGTGAGATTTATTATTTTTTTGATGATGAGCAACAGATCAAAAAAATACAAAATATAATATTCTGATATGTTCGATAAACAGAGATCGACAATATATCAGACATTGCGAAGAAGACAAAGCAGTTTCTTATCTGTTTCAAGTAACTGCAGGATTAGAATCCATGGTACTAGGAGAAGATCAGATTCTTGGACAGGTAAAAGATGCCTTGGATTTTTCAAGAACCATGGGATTTAGCAAGAAAGAACTAAATAAAGTCGTAAGAGATGCTATTACTTGTGCAAAAAAGGTAAAAACAACGTTTAGAATAAGTGAGAAACCAGTATCTGTTGGATATATCGGAATCTGTGAATTACAGAAAATATGTGATATCAAGGACAAAACGGTCTTGGTGATCGGAAGCGGAGATACTGCAGTTCTTGCACTTCGTTATTTGCAGGAATATGAAGCAGGCAAGATTTATTTATGCAGCAGAACACTGGCACATGCAGGAAATGTTCAGAAAGAGTTTCAAGAGATTGAGATTATTCTTACGAACAAAGATATGCGATCATGAAACAATGTGATATTGTAGTATCTGCGACATCAGCACCACATGTGGTTGTAAAACAAGAATATTATACGCCAGAAAAACAAGTTACATTTTTAGATCTTGCAACACCAAGAGATATTGATCCAAAACTTTCAGATAACTCAAAGGTAAATCTGATCAATTTAGACACGCTCAAAGAGATTTCTAAAGCAAATCAGTCAGAACGTGAAGAACTTTGCAGACAAAGCAATACGATGATCAGCAAAGCAAAAGAAGAAACGATGCAGTGGCTGTTTCAGGCACCAATGGAAGAAACAATTCGCTCCTTGCAGGAAAAATGTACAGAGATCGTGGAAGATAGTTATTCATATTTATCAAGAAAAATAGATTTTGGAACAAGAGAACAGAAACTTCTAAAGAAAGTGTTAAATGCATCCTTGCAGCGCATGATCAAAGAACCGATTCAGGAATTAAAACATTTAGAAACCAGACAGGAACAAGCAGATTATAAGAAGATGGTAGAACAGCTTTTTGGGATAGAAACAAAGAAAGGAAAATGACCTATGAAATATATCATCGGATCAAGAGGGTCACGCCTTGCACTGATCCAGACAAAATATGTTCAGGAGAAATTAGCGAAAGCTTATCCAGAACACACTTTTGAAATCCAGATCATTAAAACAAAAGGTGATAAGATTCAGAATAAACCATTAGATAAAATCGGTGGGAAAGGTCTGTTTGTCAAAGAAATCGAAGAAAAGATCATTTCTGAAGAAATCCATATGGGTGTTCATAGTATGAAAGATATGCCCTCAACCCCGGCAAAAGGTCTTGTTTTTACAAAGATATGGAAAAGAGAAGATCCAAGAGATGTGTTGATCCTTCGAACAGCGAAACATCTGTCTGAATTACGAGAAGGTGCTGTGATAGCAACAGGAAGCAAAAGAAGAGCATTTCAGTTATTAAAGTTAAGACCAGACCTTCAGATTATAAATATTCGTGGGAATGTTGATACGAGACTTCGAAAAATGGAGGAACAACAATTAGATGGAATCGTTCTTGCGGCAGCAGGTCTTAAAAGACTAGGAATGGAAGATGTGATCACGCAATATCTGGCACCAGAAGACATGATTCAGCACCAGCGCAGGGTGCTCTGGCTTTGGAAGTAAGAGAAGATCAGAAAGAATTGCAAAAGATGTTGGATGTATTTTGTGATGAAGAAACAATGAACGAAGTATGTGCAGAACGAAATTTTTTAGAACAAATGGGAGGCAGCTGTCATACTCCGGCAGGTGCCAGATGTCAAAAGACAGATCAAGGGTATGAACTATATGCTATGTTTGGGAATGAAGATGGAAGTAAACAGGCATATACGAAAGTTTGTGGAACATGCCCTGAGATCTTAGCACAAACGGCAGTAAAAAATATCAAAAAACAGCTGGCAGGAATCGTATATTTAATTGGTGCAGGACCGGGAGATCCAGGACTTATCACAGTCAAAGGAAAAGAAATTTTAAAAAAAGCGGATTGTGTCATTTATGACAGACTGATTCCACAAGAATTATTAGATGAAACAAAAGAAAGATGCGAACATATCTATGTTGGAAAAGAAAATCATCATCATACGATGAAACAAGAACAGATCAATGAATTATTAGCACAAAAAGCACTACAATATGATATCGTAGTGCGCTTAAAAGGTGGGGATCCATTTGTCTTTGGAAGGGGTGGAGAAGAAGCCATATATTTAGCTGATCAGGGAATTTATTGTGAAGTTGTTCCAGGAATCAGCTCCTGTATTGCAGCTGCAGAACTTGCAGGGATTCCTGTAACTCATCGAGGAATCTCCAAAGGATTCCGAGTTGTGACAGCACATGATCAAAGAAATCAGTTATCTGATCTTAATTTTGCATCTATGGCAAAGGCTGAAGAAACCTTAGTATTCTTAATGGGGCTTTCGAAACTAGAAGAGATCACAACGAATCTATTAAAAAATGGAATGGATGCCAATACACCTGTTGCAGTTGTTTCTAGTGCAGCATCTATAAAGCAGCAAACGTGTGAAGCAACATTAAATACGATTCATGAAAAAGTGAAGCAAGAAAAATTTTCATCACCAGCAGTCATTGTTGTAGGAGATGTTGTGAAACTTCAAAAACAGATTCAAAAACAAGAAGATGCGACCTGTCATTTAGTTACTAAAATAGGAAATCAGCCATCAAAATTAGCGCAGATATTAAAAGATCATGGATATAAGATCAAGGAACTTCAGACAGGAGAGATCTCTTATAGATATGATCGGATCTCCAAAGAGGAATTAGCGAAAGTGACCTATCTTATTTTTACAAGCAGATATGGAGTTCATGGTTTTATGAAACAGATGAAATCTTCGAATCTAGATCTTCGGGATCTCTTCGATAAAAAAAATGGTCGTTGTAGGTGAAAAGACAAAAGATGTCTTGATGCAATATGGAATTATAGCAGATCTTATGCCAGAAGAAGCTGGAGAGATCAATCTTTCCGAACTTATGAAACAGGAAGTAGATGCAAAGGATGTGGTCTGGTACTGTAAAGGCATATCTGGTGGAGAAAAATTAAAAAAAGCCCTTACACCGATCTGTCAGATAACAGAAAAGATCATGTATGAAAATAATAGAAAGATTTTAAGTGAAATTCCAGAAATGAAAGATATCAGAAGTGTTTCTTTTACCTGTGCATCATCAGCTCGAAGATTTTTTGATCAGATAGGAGAAGAAAAGCAACAATGGATAGAGAATATTCCGTGTATCAGTATTGGAGAAAAGACAACAAAACAGCTTCAAGAAATAGGAGTACAGCATATTTTAGAATCTAAGGATACAACCTATGTATCAATGTTTTATAAAATCAAAGAATCAATGTTATAAGAAAAAGAAAGGCAGAATAAGGTTATTATGGGATTTGAATTTCAGATTTTAGACAAACTTCAAACAATCCATACTCCATTATTAGACAGATTTATGGTGGCTGTTACGAAACTGGGAGATGCAGGAATCGTATGGATCATTTTAACAGTTATTTTATTACTGATACCAAAAACAAGAAAATCAGGAGTATACATGGCAGTTGCATTAATTGCAGATCTGATCATTTGTAATGTGATCTTAAAACCGATCGTGGCAAGAATAAGACCATATAGCATTAATCAGACAGTTCAGCTGCTGGTCACACCATTGAAAGATTATTCTTTTCCATCGGGACATACTGCAGCATCGTTTGCATCGGTTAGTGCGCTGTATTTTGCGGGAAGAAAGAGAATGGCAGCAGGAGCTTTGATAGTATCTGTTTTAATTGCGTTTTCAAGAATGTATTTATACGTTCATTATCCAACGGACGTTTTAGGAGGTTTGATCATTGGCTCTTATGTGGATGGATCGCAGATATGATTATCAAAAAAGTTATGGAAAAAAGATCAAGGAAAAGTAGATAGATTTTGTACTAAATCAGATTCAAGTTGAATAAATTGGAAGAAAAGGCTATAATATGAATTATAAATCGTATATAGAATACAATGTACGTATACAAGAATCTAATAATAATCGCATCAAGAGTTGACATAAAGAGTATATGATCAAGAAGAAGGAGAGTATTATGAAAACAAAAATTGAAGTACAGTTTCAGGAACGCAACATAGATGTAAAAGACACAGAGAAACTTGTTAAAGAAAATTTAAAAGCAGCTGGTGTTAAAATGAACACGATCGCAAACTTAGATATCTATTATCAGCCAGAAGAAGGCGATATCTACTATGTTGCAACAACAAAAGATGGAAAAGAACTCAGCAATGAAGAAGCATTAAAGATTGAAGAATAAACTACATATCTATAAATGCCAAAAAATTAAATTCTAATTATAAAGGTAAAGACCATTTAATAAATATCGCAATGACGAATCTGCAGATAATTTTATTAAGTGGTTTTTATTTTTCATTTTTGGGGATACTAAATGAAATACAGGCAGGCAATATGTGCTTGACAAGCAGACAAAGCTTCTATATCCTATTATGAGGAAATGAAAAGAACAGGAGAAAAAGATTGAATGATTTAAGCATCAAATGGAAAGATTTTTATAAAAATGTATTTGCACTGGTCGTTCCGATGGCATTGCAGAATCTGATCAACGTTGGAGTAACAGCAGCCGATGTTGTGATGCTTGGAAAAGTCAGTGAAAAAGTATTATCAGGGGCCTCTCTTGCTGGCCAGATTCAGTACATTATGGTACTGTTTTTGTTTGGATTAACATCGGGGGCAACCGTTCTTACTGCACAATACTGGGGAAAAGGTGACAAGACAGCGATTGAAAAGATCTTGGCATTAGGGATTAGATCAGCAGTGATCGTAACTGCGATATTCACTATCGCAGCATTTACAATTCCAGCATCGTTGATGAGAATTTTTACAAATGATCCACAGGTGATCGCAGAAGGAGTTAAGTATTTAAGGATCGTTGCATGTTCATATATTATCATGGGAATTACCAATGTATATTTATATGTCATGCGAAGCATTGAACGAGTGATCGTGGCAACAGTTGTTTATCTAGTATCATTTTTATGCAATGTGGTTTTTAATGCGATCTTTATTTTTGGATTATTTGGATTCCCAGCTCTTGGAATCCGTGGAGCAGCGATTGCGACATTGATCGCAAGGATTATGGAACTTGTTCTGGTTTGTGGTTATGCAAAAATATATAATAAAGATGTAAAATTCAGAGTTCACTATTTCCTTCATCAGGACAAACTGTTAGTGAGAGATTTCTTAGTCTATTCCCTCCCAGTTGTTTTAAATGAGGTAATGTGGGGGCTTGGAACATCAGCCAATACAGCAGTTCTTGGACATATGGGAAGTTCTGCAGTTGCAGCCAATTCTGTTGCACAGGTGGCGAGACAGTTAGCAACGGTTGTGTCTTTTGGGCTATCCAGTGCCACAGCGATCTATCTTGGGAAGACGATCGGTGAGAGAAAATTCGATCATGCAAGAGCCTATGCCAAACGGTTTATCATTTTAAGTGTGGTTATGGGAGTGATCGGAGGAGGATTGATCTTAATTGCATCTCCAGTTGTAATTTCTTTCTTATCCTTAAGTGCAATTGCAAGATACTATCTGAAAATGATGTTTTATGTGATGTCTTATTTTGTGATCGCACAGGCATTTAATACAACAATGGTCGTTGGAATCTTCCGATCTGGCGGCGATACGAAGTTTGGCTTGATTATGGATGTATCAACGATGTGGGGATGTTCGATTTTATTAGGAGCATTGGCTGCATTTGTATTACATTGGAGTGTTCCGGCAGTTTATGTATTATTGATGAGTGATGAATTGATCAAAGTACCGATCACATTGATCAGATATCGCAGTTTCAAGTGGTTAAAAGACGTAACAAGAGATAATGTTTAAGAGAGGTCATGAACATTTACGGGAGGATAAGGTCTATGGAAACAGAAGTGAAATTAACAAAACTCGCCCAGTGTGCAGGATGTGGGGCAAAGGTTGGAGCTGGAACTTTAGCAAAATTATTAGACGGAATTCCAACACGATCAGATGAACGGTTATTAGTTGGTTTTGATAAAAGTGATGATGCGTCTGTCTATAAAATTGATGAAAATACAGCACTTGTTCAGACATTGGATTTCTTCCCGCCAATCGTTGACGATCCAGAAATGTTTGGAGAGATTGCAGCAGTGAATGCGATCAGTGATATTTATGCGATGGGAGCAGATCCAAAGCTTGCCTTAAATATCATGTGTGTCACAAAAGATATGCCAAAAGAAAGCATTCAGGCAATTTTACGAGGCGGTTATAAAAAAGCATATGAAGCAGGAGTGATCATCACAGGTGGACATACGATTCACGATCAAGAGCCAAAATATGGTTTATCTGTTTCTGGATTTGTACATCCTCAAAAATTTTGACAAACAGCGGGGCAAGACCTGGAGATATTTTAATTTTGACCAAACCATTAGGAGTTGGAATTTTAACAACATCAGCGAAAGCTGAATTTATCGATCAAAAAGTAATGGATAAGATCTATGATCAGATGAGACAGCTCAATAAATATGCCAGAGATATTATGGTGAAATATGATGTGCACAGTTGTACGGATGTTACTGGATTTGGACTACTTGGACATGGCTATGAGATGGCACAGGGCAGTGATGTAACGATTCATTTTATGACAGAAGAGATTCCATATCACAAAGAAGCTCTTTCTATGGCAGATCTTGGAATGATCCCGGAAGGTGCTTATAGAAATCGTAAATATGCAAGTGCAGGTATTTCAAAAGCGAAAAAAATAAATAGAGCATTGGAAGATATTTTATATGATCCACAGACGTCTGGAGGATTGATGATCGCAGTTAGCGAAAATGATGCAAAAAATTTATTAGAGGATTTACAGAATACGATCCCATGTGCTAAAATAATTGGTACATAGAAGAAAAAGAAGAAAAATCAATCATATTAGAATAGAAGAACGAACAGACAGGAAGAATTTTAAAACATGTTTTTTCCTGTCTGATTTTAGGCAAGCGTTATTCTTACTTGAGAATAACGATAGGAGAAAGAGATGAAAGATCAATTTCAAAGAACCATTGATTATGCAAGAATATCGATCACGGATCGTTGTAATTTATATTGTACCTATTGCCGTCCTGATCATGAAGAAATGTTGTCACATGGGAGATTTTAAGATATGAGGAGATCCTAAGAGTATGTAAGATTCTTACAACGCTTGGAATTGACAAATTTAAGATCACAGGTGGCGAACCGTTAGTACGAAAAGGTTGTTCAGATTTTATCCGTGAATTAAAGAAAACGGATGGAGTTAACAAAGTTACGTTAACAACTAATGCTATCTTATTATCAAAAGATTTAGTGAAATTAGCAGAGGCAGGAGTGGATGGAATCAATATAAGTCTTGATTTATGGATCAGGAGAAATATAAAAGATCACAGGATTCGATGGGTACAAACAGGTCATATCAGTAATTAATAAAGCGACCAATATAGGATTGAATATAAAGATAAATGTTGTGTTGACAGAACAGACGACGATGGAGGATATTCAAAAATTTATAGAATATATGAAAGATCATAAGATCTGTATACGATTTATTGAACAAATGCCGCTTGGAAATAAGAAGACAACGATAGCATTAACAAGAAATGAGATCAGAAAGAATCTAAAAGATCAAGGGATCAGATTTCACAAAACCGAACAAAGAATGGGAAATGGACCGGCAGTTTACGAAACAATGGAAGGATATGAGGGAATGATCGGATGGATCGAGGCATTGCATGGAAAATTTTGTGATACATGCAATCGTATTCGTATGACTTCCACTGGTGGGATCAAACCATGTCTTTATTATGAAGAAGCAGGAAATTTAAGAGATCTGTTAAGAAAGGCTGAGACATCAGATGAAGAGATCAAACAGGTTTTAAAAGAAATCATTTATAAAAAACCACAGGCACATCATTTTGAAGAAAAGCCGTCAAACAGCAAGATGTATACAATTGGAGGATAAGATAAATGGGAGAATTTTCACATTTTGACCAGCATGGAAATGCGGTCATGGTCGATGTGACGGAGAAAAAAGAAACAACAAGAACAGCGATCGCACAAGGAAAGATCAAAGTTAATGATGAGATCTTTGAAAAAGTCAAAGAAGGAAGTATGGTAAAAGGAGATGTCTTAGGAACTGCAAGGATCGCAGGATCATGGCGGCAAAGAAGACATTTGAACTGATCCCGATGTGCCATCTTCTGATGCTTACAAAGTGTAAAGTTGATTTTGAAATGCTAGAAGAAACCAAAGAGATCAAAGCAGTCTGTCTTGTCAAAACAACAGGGAAAACAGGCGTTGAGATGGAGGCACTGACAGGAGTACAGATTGCTTTATTAACGATTTATGATATGTGCAAGGCAATTGACAAACATATGGTTATGTCAGAGATACATTTAGTAGAGAAAACAGGTGGAAAGAGTGGTGATTTTGTATGGAAGGAATCATAAAAGCAGTCTGTATCAGTGAAAAACGAGGAACCGTGAAGAAAAATATTAACGAAGTCAATGTGATCAAAGACTTTGGATTAGAAGGAGATGCCCATGCAGGAAAATGGCATCGTCAGGTTAGTTTTTTGAGCGCGGATATTGTGGATGAATTCAATGAAAAAGGTGCTTCCGTGATCGAGGGTGATTTTGGGGAAAATATTCTTGCTTACGGCATTGATTTTAAGAAACTTCCAGTTGGAACAAAACTGATCTGTAATGATGCAAAGTTTGAGATCACTCAGATTGGGAAAGAATGCCATAGTCATTGTGAGATATATAAACGTGTTGGGGACTGTATCATGCCAAGAGAAGGTATCTTTGCAAAAGTATTAGAAAGCGGAACGATCAAAGTCGGAGATAAGATTGAGGTCATTTACCCAGAGAAAGATATGCCATACATGGCAGCAGTCATGACATTGAGTGATAAAGGCTCCAGAGGAGAACGAGTGGATACAAGCGGTCCAAGAGCAGCAGAAATCTTAAAAGAACATGGATTTAAGATCGTAGAAGAAATCCTTCTTCCGGATGAAGAAGCTCAGATCAAAAAACATCTGATCCGTTTAAGCGACAGCCGGCAGGTTGATTTAATTATTACAACCGGTGGGACAGGGCTTTCTCCAAGAGATCGTACACCAGAAGCAACTTTAGCTGTTGCAGACCGCAATGTGCCGGGAATCTCAGAAGCGATCAGAGCAGGTTCTATGACGATCACAAAACGAGCCATGTTATCAAGAGGTGTCAGTGTAATAAGAAAGAAAACATTGATCATTAATCTTCCTGGAAGCAAAAAGGCAGTGGAAGAGAGTCTTTCTTTTATCATTGATCAGCTGCCACATGGATTAGATACTTTAAGGGAAAACACAGAAGATTGCGGAAGAAACTAAGAGAGGAGACAATGTATGGATATATCACCGATCATCATATCGATGAAAACGGCAACGATCGCGATTTTATTTACCTTTATTTTAGGACTATTAGCAGCAAGATGGATCTTATATCGTAAATCAGACGCAACAAGAATCTTCTGGGATGGGATCTTTACGATGCCATTAGTATTACCACCAACTGTTGCAGGGTTTTTCTTGCTTGTATTTTTCGGATCATATGGACCAGTAGGAAAATTATTTGAAAATTATCTTGGAATCAAGATTGCATTTTCATGGGGCGCAACGATCCTTGCGGCAGTTGTGATGTCATTTCCATTGATGTACCGTTCTGCAAGAGGTGCCCTGGAACAGATTGATGAAGATCTGATCTTTGCGGCAAGAACACTTGGAATGAGTGAGTGGAGCATTTTCTTTCGAGTTATGATCCCAAATGCACTGCCAGGGATCATTTCTGGTGGAGTGCTTGCATTTGCCAGAGGACTTGGTGAATTCGGAGCAACAGCAATGATCGCTGGAAATATTCCGGGAAGAACAAGAACTCTGCCACTTGCAGTATACTCTGAAGTTGCAGCGGGAAATATGGATGCAGCATATCAGTATGTACTTGTGATCGTGATCATTTGTTTTGCAATCGTAGCAGCCATGAATATTTACCTGATCATGGAAAAGAAGAAACAGGAAGCGTAAGGAGAGATGTATGAGTCTTGAAGTAAAGATCAAAAAGAAACTAAAAGAATTTACATTAGAGTCAGAACTCAATGTAGAAACAGGTTGTACAGGGCTTATGGGACCTTCTGGAAGTGGAAAAAGCATTACTTTAAAATGTATCGCAGGTGTGGAAACTGCAGATAGTGGGAGAATTGTACTAGATGGGAAAATACTTTATGATTCCGAGAAAAAGATCAATCTGCCACCACAAAAACGAAAGATTGGATATTTATTTCAGGGATATGCACTGTTTCCTAATATGACGATTGAAGAGAATATCAAAACAGGATTAAGAGCAAAAGGATTTCCGAAGGATGAAATCGAACAAAAGACAAATGATATGATGAAACGATTTCATATCGAAGAATTAGCAAAAAGATATCCAAGACAGATTTCAGGAGGGCAAAAACAGCGAACAGCGTTAGCAGGATGCTTGTGTGTGAACCGGAAGTCATCTTGATGGATGAGCCATTTTCAGCGTTGGATGAATACTTAAGAGAACAGATGCAAGATGAATTATCCAATATGCTGGCAATGTTGGATAAACCAGCGATCTTGGTGAGTCACAGCAGTAAGGAAGTAGAAAATCTATGTGACAAAAAATACCATATTCAAAGAGGTCATATGGAAAAAGCCACATTACTATGAAATTTTACATAACATTTTTAAGAAAGTGAGGAAGTTGCAAATGAAAAAGAAATTTTTAGCAGTGTTATTAGCAGGAGCTATGGTTCTTGGGGTAACAGCATGTGGAAGCAGTAAGGACAGCTCTAAATCCACAACAGAGGCAGTAAAGAAAGAAGAAACAACAACCATCACACTTGCAGCTGCAGCTAGTCTTGAAAAATGCTACACAGAGAAATTAATTCCAATGTTCGAAAAAAGAAAATAAAGGAATTAAAGTAGAAGGAAGTTATGATAGTTCAGGAAAATTACAGAGCCAGATTGAAAATGGAATGGAAGCGGATGTATTTATGTCAGCAGCGACTGAACAGATGAACAATCTTGTCAAAGGAAAATACATCAGCAAGGGGGTTGTTGTAGAATTATTAGAAAACAAAGTTGTACTGATCGCTCCTAAAAAAGGTGATGCAAAAGTTTCATCCTTTAAAGATATCACAAAAGCTGATACAATAGCATTAGGAGATCCTAAGAGCGTTCCAGCTGGACAGTATGCACAGGAAATCTTTACAAACTTAAAGAACTGGAATGATGTGAAGAAAAAAGCAAGCTTTGGAACAAATGTAACAGAAGTTTTAAATTGGGTAGCAAAAGGAAGTGCTTCTTGCGGTGTTGTATATGCAACAGATGCAGCAAGTAACAAGGATGTAAAAGTTCTTGCAAAAGCACCAGCAGATGCTTTAAAAACGCCAGTTATTTATCCAGTTGCAGCATTAAAGAAAAGTAAAAATAAAGATGCAGCTGATAAATTCGTAAAATTCTTACAGAGTGAAAAAGTATTAAAAGTCTTCAGATCTTATGGATTTACAATTAATAAATAAGAAGTAGAAGGTGAAAAACAATGAAATTAGTGGATACAAAAGATGCTGTAGGAACTGTGCTATGTCATGATATCACACAGATCATCAAAGGTGTTACAAAAGACGCAAGATTCAGGAAAGGTCATGTAGTCAAAGAAGAAGATATCCCAGTGTTGTTATCCCTTGGAAAGATCATTTATACGTCTGGGAAGCCGGAGACGATATGCTTCATGAAAATGATGCAGCAAGGATCCTTTGTGATTTGTGCAAGAATGAAGGAATGAAAGAGTCAGAAGTTAAGGAAGGTAAGATTGAATTATCTGCCGAATATGACGGACTCTTAAAGATCGACAAAGAAAAACTATTTACCGTCAATTCTTTCGGACAGATGATGATCGCGACAAGATCTGGAAATACTCCAGTCAAAGCAGGGGACAAATTAGCAGGTACGAGAATCATTCCACTGGTCATTGAAAAAGATAAGATGCAGGAAGTCAAAGACAGGGTTGGGGATACACCAATCCTGTCTCTTCTGCCTTATAAGAAGAAAAAAGCCGTGATCTTAGCTACAGGAAATGAAGTGTATTATCATAGAATTGAGGATACATTTACTCCAGTTGTGGCAGAAAAGATCAAAGAATACGGTGCAGAAGTGACCAGTACAAAACAGTTGCCAGATGACAATGAACTTTTAACAAAAACAATCTTAGAAGCTATCGAAAATGGGGCAGAAATGGTATTATGCACAGGAGGAATGAGTGTTGATCCAGATGACAAGACACCACTTTCGATCAAGAATACAGGAGCCGATATCATATCTTATGGAGCACCTGTTTTGCCAGGAGCAATGTTTTTACTTGCATATTATAAAAAAGGAGATCAGATAATTCCGATCATGGGACTTCCAGGATGTGTTATGTATTCAAAGAGAACTGTTTTTGATCTTATTCTGCCAAGGATCATGGCAGATGATAAAGTAAGTGCAGAAGAACTTGCACACCTTGGAGAAGGCGGATTATGTCTTGGATGTAAAGTTTGTACTTATCCAAACTGTGGATTCGGAAAAGGGTGGTAGACATGAAATCATATTTACCAAAACGTTTTGATTTCAGGGTCAGAGTTTTTATGGAAGAACCAGATTTTGGAAAAGGAGTTGCACAGTTATTATCATTAACAAGAGAGAAAGGTTCTTTATCTGCTGCATATAAATCCATGGGAATGGCTGCAAGCAAAGCATGGAAGATCTTAAATCGTGCGGAAGCAGACCTTGGAGTAAAATTAGTAGAACGAAAATCCGGCGGAAAGCAAGGGGGAGGTTCACACCTTACACCAGAAGGCGAAGATATTCTGAATCGTTATGAAAACTTTCAGAAAGAAGTTGCTGAAGCAGTAAAATGTTCTTTTATAAAAAACTTTGGAAATTCAGGAGAATCATAAAATATCATGAGAAAAAAAGAATTAAAAACAGTGATCACATTTGAGACAACAACACAGGCGATCGGTATGGAAAGTGCCTGCAAAAAACATCAGATCGCAGGAAGATTGATCCCAGTACCAAAAGAGATCACAGCAGGATGTGGAATGGCATGGATGACCCCTTTAGAAAATGAAGAATCTGTGGTACAATTTATGTCAGAATATGAAATCATCCCACAAGGGGTATTTCAGGTAGAAATTTAAATTGGAGGTTAAGTATGAAACAGATTGATGAAAGAGGGAATGCTTGTCCGATTCCGGTTGTACACACAAAGAAAGCATTAGAATCAATGGATGGAGAGACAAAATTAATCGTTCTGGTAGATAATGAACCAGCTGTCCAGAATGTTACAAGATTTGCAGAAGGTAAAAACTGCGAAGTTAAAAGCGAGAAGATCTCAGACAATGAATTTAAGATTGAGATCATGGCAGAGAATTATACACCAGCAGATGAGGAAGAAGAGATTGTCTGTGCACCATCTGCAAAGGATGATTTTATCATCGCTGTATCATCCAATGAGATGGGACAAGGAGAGAAAGCTCTTGGTCAGACATTGATCAAAGCGTTTTTATTTGCAGTAACAAAACAGGATAAACTTCCATCCAAGGTATTATTTTATAATTCAGGAGCATATCTTACATGCGAAGATTCTGATTCTTTAGAAGATTTAAAAACATTAGAAGCAGAAGGGGTCGAAATATATACTTGCGGAACATGCTTAAATTTCTATGATATTACAGATAAATTAGCGGTTGGTTCCATCACAAATATGTATGATATCGTAGAATGATGGAAAAAGCAGGAAAAGTGATCAAACCTTGAGGAATATCTATGAAAGATTTAATCATTGTAAGAGGCGGTGGAGATATCGCCACAGGTACAATTTATAAATTGGTAAAAAGTGGTTTTCATGTATTGATCTTAGAAATTGCACATCCATCTGCAATTCGTAGAAATGTTGCATTTTCAGAAGCAGTTTATGAAGAAAAGTGGCAGGTTGAGGATATGACCTGCCATCTTGCACATGATATCAAAGAAGCAGAACAGATCATGAAAGCAGGGAATCCGGCATTAATGATCGATCCAAATGGAGAAATGATCAAACAGTTGCATCCGATCGCAGTTGTTGATGCCATTCTTGCGAAGAAAAATCTTGGTACAACAAGAGATATGGCACCGATCACGATCGCTTTAGGACCTGGATTTACAGCAGGGGAAGATGTCGATGTTGTGATCGAGACGATGCGTGGACACAGGCTTGGAAGGATCATCAAAGAAGGCAGTGCGATCCCGAACACAGGAATTCCAGGAGTGATCAAAGGCTTTGGAAAAGAACGAGTGATCCATTCCCCAGCTAAAGGGATTTTAAGAAATATCTGTCATATCACAGATATGGTAAGCAAAGGCCAGTTATTAGCAAAGATAGAAACACCAGAAGGTACGATTGTTGATGTACCTGCAAGTATGGATGGATTACTGAGAGGTTTAATTCGTGATGGATATCCGGTGACAAAAGGATTTAAGATCGCAGATATCGATCCGAGAGCTGAAGAATATGATAACTGCTTTACAATTTCAGATAAAGCCAGATGCATTGCAGGTGGTGTTTTGGAAGCATTATTATATTTGAAAAATAATCTTTCTGATCAGCAGGAAGAACTGAATGTTCCTATATGTACCCATGAAAAACAAAAGGTAGAAACAATTTATGCAGATTATGCAGCAACGCATATCACGAAACCAGAGTGTGTCAAGGATGCAGTTATGAACGCATTGGCACTTGGCAACAGCGGAAGAGGTGTCAACGAAAGTTCTCTGGATGCTGCAAGAAAGATTTACGAAGTTCGTACGAAAGTAGATCAGTTTTTTGACGGCTATGGAGCAGAACAAGTTGTATTTACCAGTGGAATTACAGAAAGCTTAAACACAGTGATCAAAGGAAGCTTAAATCATGGTGATCATGTGATCACAACGTTTATGGAGCACAACAGCGTTCTTCGTCCATTATATGAGATGGAACGACAAGGAGTTTGCTTAACGATCACTTCACCAGATGTGGGGGATATCAAACAGGCAATCACAAAAGATACCAAGATGATCGTGATGACGCATGCATCCAATGTGACAGGTGAAATGTTTGATATCCAAAGTGTTGGAAAACTTTGTAGAGAAAAAGGAATTTTATTTGTCGTTGATACCGCTCAAAGTGCTGGAGTGATCCCAATCTCCATGAAGGAAGATAATATCGATATATTATGTTTTACCGGACATAAAGGCTTGATGGGACCACAGGGTATCGGGGGGATCTGTATTAGAAAAGGTGTAGAGATTCGTCCGTTAAAAACAGGTGGAACAGGAATCTTATCATTTTCGAAAACACAGCCAAGAGTGCTGCCACAGGCATTGGAAGCAGGAACATTAAATGGGATCGGAATCGTAGGACTTGGGGCAGCGATTGATTTTATCAATACATATGGAATTGATAAGATACGTGAACAGGAAATGAATCTTATTGAAATATTTTATAAAAAAATTCAGAAGATCCAAGGAATTAAGATTTACCATGAAAAGCAATTAGATCTGACAAAACAAACCGCCATTTGTTCGATCAACCTGGAAGAATATGATTCCGGAAGTGTCAGTGATGAATTAATGGAACGTTTTCAGATACAGACAAGATCAGGTGCTCATTGTGCACCATTGGTACATGAGCATTTCGGTACGATAGAGCAGGGAATGGTAAGATTCAGTTTTGGACATGAGACAACAATGAAAGAAATCAACCAGATAATAAATGCAGTTAAGACTCTTGCAGAAGAATAAAGAGGAAAAAGATATGATCATTGCAGTTGCAGGTTCCGGTGGAAAAACAACGAGAGTTCATAAGTTAGCACAGTATTATAGAAGTCTTGGAAAGAAAGTCTTTGTCACAACGACAACTCATATGAAAAAGGAATCCGATACCGTGATCCCTGAAAATATAGAAGATATTCGAAAGCAATTAAATGAAACCGGATATTGTATGGCGGGAATGCCTGCAACGCCAGAAAATGCGTTAGTACAAAAGATCGGACCATTACCAGAAGATTTCTATGAAACTGCAGTAAAAGAAGCAGATATCACGCTGATAGAAGCCGATGGTTCCAGGGGAATGCCGGCAAAGATTCCAGCGGATTATGAACCAGTGATCCCTGAAAATATCGATGAGATTCATATTGTGATCGGAATGTCAGCACTTGGGAAACCAGCCAGCAAGGTTGTTCACAGACTTTCATTAGCAGATAAGGATTTAGAGATTAAAGAAGATACGATCCTTACACCGCTGCATTTACAAAAATTACTGAAGAAAGGATATCTAGGACCATTGAGAGAGCAATATAAAGATACAAAAATCAAAGTATATCCAGGACAGACAGATACACTATATCAAAGAGTGATCGCTAGATTCTTACAGGAAGAAAAAGATGTCGCACAGATCAAGGACGATTGGTTTAAGATTCAGCCGAAATTAGTTATCTTCGGGGCTGGACATGTAGCGATCCAGTTACTCCAGATTGCGAAATTTTTAGATTTCTACACGATTATGATAGATGACAGAGAGGAATTTGCAGATCCAGAGAAACTATCACAAGCAGATGAAGTTTACTGCAGAGATTTTCATGACATAGAAGATATTTTGCCAGAACAAGATAACGCATTTTATGTGGTTGTCACACGTGGACATGCAAATGACAGATTATGTGCAGAAACGGTATTACGAAGACCATATCTCTATCTTGGAATGATCGGAAGCAAAGGAAAAGTTGCAAAAACCTTCGAGATAATGAAAGAAGAAGGATACGGTGAAGAACAGATCAGCACGATTCATGCACCAATCGGATTAAAGATCGGTGCAAGAACGCCAGAAGAGATTGCAATCAGTATCGCAGCAGAGATGATCGCAATCAAAAATCACGAAACAGAAAGTACGATGAGTAAAGAACTTTTTGAGACAAAAGAATCAGGAGTGCTGTGCATTATCACAAAGAAATCCGGTTCATCTCCACGAGGTGTTGGAAGTATGATGCTTGTCACAAAAGATGGAATTATTGGAAGTATTGGTGGAGGAAACTTAGAAAAAACTGTTATGGAAGAAGCACCATCGATGAAAGAGATCACAAGGAAAAAATATGATCTATCGAATGCACAGAGTGCAACACTTGGCATGATCTGTGGTGGTAAAAATGAAATATTATATGTTCCAGTATAAAAAGACAGAAAAAACAACACAGGAGTAGAAAATGGGAAAATACAACTTTGACGAAGTAATCGACAGACATGGAACAGATTGTTTGAAATACGATTTTGGAATGAAGAGAAAAGGAAGAGATGACCTGCTTCCTCTTTGGGTAGCAGATATGGATTTTCGTCTGCCAGATGAGATTCTTGATGAATTTCATAAAAGAATTGATCATGGGATTTTTGGATATACGGATCCCTTAGATGAATATTTTGATGCAATGAACCACTGGTTTTCAACAAGATACGGATATACGATCAAACCAGAATGGGTAACACTTGGAGCAGGAATCGTTTATGCACTTGGAACAAGTGTTAAGGCATTTACTGAAGAAGGAGATGCATGATGGTTATGCAGCCAGTGTACTATCCATTTAGTGAAGTTATCAAAAATGATGGAAGAAAACTGGTAAACTGTCAGCTTCGTTATGAAAACAATCGTTATTCCATTGATTTTGAAAAAATGGAACAAATGATCAAAGAAGAAAATGTAAAAGCACTGATCTTCTGCAACCCACACAATCCAGTAGGAAGAGTCTGGACAAGAGAAGAAATGGAAAAAGTCGCAGAAATCTGTTTAAAATACAACGTAATCTGGATGGTTGATGAGATGCATTGTGATTTTATTTTTCCAGGACATGAGTTTACAAGCTGTATGAATCTGGATAAAAAATTTCATGAGATCATTGCACTTTACAGCTCGCCAGGAAAGACATTTAATGTTGCAGGATTACAGCCAGCAAATATCATTATTCCAAACGAAGAATTAAGAAAAAAATATCAATGGGCTAATACACAGGCAGCTTACAGTCAGGGAAGCTTAATGGGACAGCTTGCTGTGAAGTATGTTACACAAAAGGTGCTGACTGGGTAGATGAATTGGTAGAATATATATATGAAAACGTAAAGTATATGAGCCGATATGTAAAAGAGAACTTTCCAAAAGCAAAGATGGTAGAACCAGAAGGGACTTATTTAGTAGTGGGGTTGATTTCTCAGGATATGGATTCAGCAATGAAGAATTAGAACATTTAATGTTAGAAGAAGCAAAATTGTGGCTGGATTCTGGAATCATCTTTGGACCAGAGACAGCACAGTTTGAGCGTTTCAACGTTGCGTGTCCACGAGTGATGGTTGAGCAGGCACTGACACAGTTAAAAAATGCACTGGATAAGCATCTGGCAGAGAAATAAGACAGATTTATCTGGATATATATTAAGATTGAGAGGAAAAGAAATGGAGAAACAAAAGAAAAATCTAGGATCTGTGGCCTTTCTTCCACTGATCGTATTTCTAGTATGTTATGTAGGATGTGGAATTACATTTACCTTGATGGGAGCAGACGACCCATTTGGAAAATTTCCACGTCATGTCGCACTTTTGGCAGGATGTGCGGTAGCACTTCTTTTAAACAGAAGTATAGATGTAAAAGATAAATTAAATATTATGACGACAAACATGGGAAATTCTGGAGTTATGATGATCGTTTTGATCTATCTGATGGCAGGGGGATTTCAGGGAGCAGCAGCGGCAATGGGAGGAAAAGATTCTGTTGTTAATCTATGTCTTCATGTGATTCCAGTAACATTTTTGATTCCAGGAGTGTTTTTAATGTGCTGTTTTATTTCTACATCGATAGGAACATCCATGGGAACATTGCAGCAATGGCGCCAATCGCGATCAATGTGGCACAGGGAGCACACTTAAATGTTGCGATCGTTGGAGCAGCAGTGATCGGAGGTTCTTATTTTGGAGATAACCTTTCCATGATCTCTGATACAACGATCTCAGCAGCAGAAGGATGCGGTTCTGAGATGAAAGATAAGTTTAAGATGAACTTCTTTATCGCATTACCGGCTGCGATCGTGGCAATGATCCTTTATTCAGTGGTCGGAGGTACTGGAAGTGGAGCAATCAAGGCAGGAAGTTACAATATCATTGAAGTCCTTCCATATCTTATCGTTCTTGGAGCAGCATTGATGGGGATTAACGTTGCAGTTGTACTTTTTGTAGGAATCCTCTCTGCAGGTATTATCGGACTTTGTGTGGGAAGCTGCGGATTCTTTGACTGGATTCAGGCAATTGGAAATGGTATGAGTGATATGTTTAGTATCAGTATGGTTGCGATCTTGGTATCTGGAATCATTGGTATTGTTCGCGAATATGGCGGAGTTGAGTGGCTGGTAGGAACGATCAGTGGAAAGATCAAGAATAGACGTGGTGCAGAATATGGAATCGGGCTGATGTCAGGAATTCTTTCTGCAGCAATGGTAAATAACACGATTGCTATTATTGTTACTTGTCCGATTGCAAAAGAAATCGGTGAAAAATACAAGATTGCACCAAAGAGACTTGCCAGTCTGGTAGATATCTTTGCCTGTGCATTTATCTCATTGATGCCACATGATGGAGGTATGTTAATGATCACGGCACTCGCAGATGTGTCACCACTTAATGTGTTAAAATATTCATTTTATATGTTTGGATTGATCATTGCTACTTGTGTGACGATACAGTTTGGATTGATGGATGAGAAAAATTAGATTGTAATACAGAAGTGTATTGAATATTCATAAAAATAGAAATAGAGATTGAAGTATGAAAAATGAATGCCATTGATGGTATTTTGTACTCCAATCTCTATTTTTGTTTTTATAAATATTTGAAGATAGTATCAATTAATTGCAAGAATTGTTAAAAATTATATCGACAATGAATTAAAAATGGAATAAAAAGAAAAAACAATATCACCAGAACTTGGAATGGTAATAGGTTCAATTACAGAAACGCAGAAATTAATTGATGATTCATTGAAATTAGAACAGGAAGGAGTTGAGTTGAATATGTGCAAGATCTTAGAAGAATTAGAAGAAAGAGGAAGAGAGAAAGGAAGGATAGAAGGAAGAGTAGAGGGTGCAATTAAAATTTATAAGAAGATGGAAGCATCAAGAGAAGATACAATAAAAAATATCATGGAGGACTTTTCTTTGGATAAAGAAGTTGCTGATAAATAT
>ENA-OQLB01000264-OQLB01000264.1-human-gut-metagenome-genome-assembly--contig:-NODE-264-length-31249-cov-4.579590_pt1 | contig 31249 bp, 34 predicted proteins | sample MGYA00242656_ERZ504813 | MGnify/ENA primary metagenome ERZ504813 (study PRJEB26092, sample SAMD00036388) | human gut metagenome | host: Homo sapiens | study: EMG produced TPA metagenomics assembly of... | reverse complement strand
ATGTTTGCATCTGCACTATTAAGTGCATTGGTCGATGAAACAGAAATTGAGTTTCCTGTTTCATAGATAGCCCAATGCAGAAATTTGACCCACAACATACAAAGAATGTGCTAACGAAGTTCTATCCGAATGTCTCTAAACAAGTGATACTTTTCCCTCTTCTAAAAAAAGAATTGACGGAAGAAGAATATCAATATATTCAACCGATTGTAAGTAAATCCTATTTGATAAACAATGAAAAGAATGGTTCACATTTCGTTGAAGTGAAACCAGAAAATCTTTTCGAAGAATATAACAATAGCGAATATGCAAATTAATATCAAGACATCAGGCGAAAATCAAGCATTGTAACCCAATTAACAAAAAAACTTACTGGGGGGACAAAAGAAAATGTGATAGCTCGTATTGCATTAGGCTATTCTTTATCTACAGGCAAACGTTTTACCCAACAAGAATTCTCAGTTTATGATTCACAAGGAAAGGAATACAAAGACCATATTCTGTTTGATGGGCAATATAGAGATTTCTACATTGCTTTAATTTGTCAGGCATATGGAATAACTAAAAACGACGAACTCATTCCCAAGTACATAAAACTGCACATTGACCATGGATTAGAAAAGATAAATTATCTGTTTGAGCATAATCCGCAATATACTTTCTTCGATTTCTTAACTGAATATTTCAGAAAAGGAATTGATATGATTGAGGATTCTCCCGAAAAATTCGATTGTGTTGAGAACCGAAATCAACACATTGTAAAAAGCGTTTTTTCAGGACCAATTCGAATAAAGATAGGCTATAGTATTTCGACAGGTGAGAATATATATTGTTGTTTCAACGATTCCACTCGTTATAATAATCAACATATTGCTGTAGCAGGAAAGTCTGGATCAGGTAAGACTCAATTCGCACTAGAGTTTCTTCGTCAACTATATAAGCAGACACAAGGTCAAGTCAATTTTCTGTTCCTTGATTTTAAAGGATTGAGCGAAGATGACAAGGTTAAAATGAATGATTTCTTTATAGAAACTCATACCGAATGTATAAATGCACCTCACACACCATTTCCTTTGAATCCCGTTTCGTTCATTGACAATGTTAACGAAAAAAACAAACTGGTCGGTATAAATAAGTTCGTTGACATTATCGCCAAATACTCCAATATTGGCAAGAAGCAACAACAGACACTAAAAGATGCAACTAAAGAAGCATTTGTTCAACATAAAGATGGTAAACATCCCTCATTAAAGGAGATTTACGACTTGGTTATAGAATCGGTCGGGGATAACCGTGATACTCTTACAGAGATTATGGAGCGCCTAAGTGAGTATGAACTTTTTGCATCTAAAGTAAACGACCCAAGCATCTTCCTAAACAACAATTATTACTTTTCACTATCAGGTGAGCTGGATAGTACCGTTCGATTCACGTCAATTTTTCTCATAATCAACTACATCTTCAATGTATTCACAAACATGGGTGGCACAGAAGTAGTTGATGGCAACCGAAGTATGCGTTACGTATTAATGATTGATGAGGCTCACGATCTGTTTCGTGAAAAGAAGTCTTTAGAGATTTTAGAAGTCTTGCTTAGGAAGATTCGCTCATATGGAGTTTCTATCGTCCTGCTTTCTCAAGGCATATCGGAATACAATCAAGGTAATTTTGATTTTTCACAAGAATGTGAAACCGCATTCCTTTTACCGATAAACGACCTTAATAATACAAAAGCAATAAAGAAATTCCTCGGTCTGAGTGAGAAAGATGGTTCTCGCACCATGCGAAATCTTGAAAAGTTAGACAACGGGCAATGTGTATCCAACATTAAAGAGTTGCCAAAAGGCGATTTGTTTAAAGTTGTTCAATATTGGAGAGAAAAATAATCTTTGACGATGAAAAAGAGAAGGACAATTACTGAAGCCGCAATAGAGGTTTTAAAACATTCTGACGATACCTTATCAGTCTCGGAAATTTATGCAAAAATAATTGAAAATTCATTGTATGAGTTTCATGCACAAGATCCGCTATCGGTTTTAAGAGTCGAACTTAGAGGTCATGCAGTTGGGATTGATTATCCTTCGGCATCTTCAAAGAAGTACTTTTTGTATGATGAAAGAAGTCGTACTTTTGGACTTGCTAATATACAGACTAAATATGAAAATGTCAAAAAAGAAATAACTCCATTAGCTATACTTAGGGAACTTCACCATAAATACACACATGAATTTAAAGCAAAAATTCTTCGACAATTAAAAGGATTGAACCCCTATGATTTTGAATTGTTTTGCAAAAATTTATTAGAGAAGTATGGGTTTCATAATCTGGTCGTAACCCAAAAAAGCCGTGATGGAGGCATTGATGGTCATGGTAGGCTCAAAATCGGTTTAGCTTATATGAATGTTGCCTTTCAATGTAAAAGGTGGGGCTCTAATAAGATTAGTAGAAAGGAAATTGACGCATTCCGTGGTGCTGTTCAGGGTGAATACGAACAAGGCTTATTCTTCACAACTTCTTCATTTTCTAAAGAAGCAGAGGAAAGTTCCATTAAACGAGGTGCAGTTCCTATCGTTCTCATAGACGGAGATATGATTGTAGATTTCATGATAGATAAGCATTTCGGAATAGAATATGAAGAGTTGCCCATTTACATTAATGCACTAGACAATGTTTTATCTTAATTAAATAGAAAAAAGATGGCTACTAATATAATCGAAGGCAATCCCACAAAAAAATTCTTCATAGAGATGATCACTCGAGACATCTCAATAGAAGATGCAATCATAGATTTGTTAGACAATTCTATTGATGGCGCAAATCGAATTAATCCAAACGATTATTCGGGTTTAAATATATATCTTATCGTAAATAAGGATCATTTTGAGATTAAAGATAATTGTGGTGGTTTTTCTATCGATACTGCAAAAAGATATGCATTTCGATTTGGTCGCCCAGAAGACGCTCCTAAGGGAAATGGAACTGTGGGACGTTTTGGAATAGGAATGAAAAGATCCTTATTTAAAATAGGGAAAACCTTTACGGTAGAATCCCAATTCAAGCAGGATTCATTTAGAGTAGAAGTTGATGTTGATGACTGGAGTAAAAAAGTAAGAGCCATAAAAAATGAAGATGGATCATCAGACATAATTGATGATTGGTCATTTACGTATATAGAAATTCCCAATACAGGTACAGAAGACGGCACCTCAATTAGTATTACTAACTTGAATCCAGAAGTTGGTAATCTCTTTGCAGATGAAGGTTTTCTAACAACTCTGGCAGATATTATTCAAAAACTACTCAACTTTAGCTTGCAAAAGGGTCTTACGATACATTTAAATGGGAAACCATTATCAGGTAAGCGTGTTGAGCTATTATTATCTAATAATACCATTCCTTATCATACTGAAGGAACAATAAACAGGGTTAAGTATAAATTAATTGCGGGTTTGGGTGGAATTGGTGAACCTAAACTGTCAGGATGGTATATCTATTGTAATAATAGATTGGTCTTAGAGGCCGATACTTCTAGTATAACCGGTTGGGGAGTTCAGCCAATTCCAAAGTGGCATATCAATTATGTAATGTTCAGAGGTATTCTGTTTTTAGATTCAGAAGAAACTTTAAACTTACCTTTAACCACCACAAAAAAAGGTATAGACGCAACATCAGAAGTATATAAAGCAATTCTTCCCTTGATGAAAAACGGAATGATTAAAGTCTTTGAGTTCCTTAAAAAAAATTCCTCAGATGGGAGATGAGGCAAATGATTATAGAACCATGCTTTGGGAAAACACCTCTAAAATCGGTGCGGTAGAATTAAAAGCACTTAATTTCTCCAATGCTGCGAAAATATTTGTCGCTCCTCCGCTTGATACTGATGTAATAGCCCGAAAAAAAGTACAGTTCGTATTGCATATGATGTTGCTAAGCAAACTGCGGAGACAGCAAAAGAACACGCTGAAGCCAAAAGCTACAAAGAACTCGGGGAAATCACATTCGACTATTATCTAAAACTGGAGGAAATTTCAGATGAAGAGTGCGACGGTACTGAATTATGAGACTCGTCCTTGCAAATTTGCTGAACGACGAATGCTTCTTGCTTCAATTGCAAGAATAATGGGAGTATTAAAATTAAGGTATCAGTATATTGGTTTCGGAGGGTTATCATTCACTGATTTTAAATTATTTCACAAGGAACTACATATCAAAGAGATGTATAGCATCGAAGCCAAATATGAACAATCGAAATTAGAATTTAATAAGCCTTATTCATGTATCAATATTCTTCATGGGCAATCCTCAGAACAATTATCATCTATTGATTTATCAAAGCCAAGTATAATTTGGCTTGACTATGATAATACACTTTCTATGACTGTATTTACAGATATAGAACTTGTTCTAAGAGAAGTTCCACATGGTAGTATTTTTATAATATCCTGTAACAGAGAACTTAAAAATGGGAATACGCCATATACTAATGATGAATTCAAAGAACTTTATGGTTCCTTGGTTCCATACAATATTGTTGATAATTGTTGCGCAGATATAAATACCTGTAATACTATAAAAAGGATGATTGAAGGTCTCTGCCATCGCATTATTAAAGAAAGAATTTTGATCGGTGATAATCTAACTTTTTATCCTTTGTATAATATTAAATATGCAGAGCACCGTGGTGCAAAAATGTTTACATACGGTGGCGTTGTACTTAGTAATGACTGCGACAAAGGAGATCTCAATATCGATGGTTTTGAATTCATCTCTACCATACAACCATATGAAATCAACATACCAAATCTTACATATAGAGAAGCGTCATACCTAAATCAAATTTTAGATATTGCAGAAAAGGAAAAAGAACTGATAGATGAAAAGATCTTGACTTCTACAGAAATAGAAAAATATAAGCGAATATATCGATTTTTACCTCATTTTTATGATGTTAGGCTGTAAAAAATCAATTTAATACATGATAGCAGATAAATAAGAAGAATATATATGATATGACAGAACAAGAATTACTTCAAATGCGCGACTTGGCTGAGGCTGGGCAGGTGCAATTCAAAGAACGGCCAATGACCGCTACGATATTGGCTGTGAAATGGTTGCGTTCAGTAACTCTCGTGGCGGAAGGCTTGTCATCGGAATCAACGACAAGTCTGGAGTAATTAATGCTCTTTCATATAAGGAATTGCAGGAAACTACTAATTTATTGACAAGTATCGCATCTGAAAACGTGATTCCTAATGTGTTGATTGACGTGGAAAATGTGTCTACTTCCGGAGGTGCAGTTGTTGTTGTCACAATTCCTGAAGGTAAAAACAAGCCCTATCATGACAACAAGGGAATTATATGGGTGAAGAATGGTGCTGACAAACGTAAGGTATTTGATAATTCGGAACTTGCAGAGATGATGAGTGAATGCGGTAGCTTTGCCCCAGACGAAGCTGCTGTAAGTAATGCTACTATTGATGACCTTGATGTAGATACCATCAAACTTTATCTGATGAGCCGTTTCGCATTGGTATTCAAAGGAAAGAATATTGACGAGCTGAATATGAAAGAGTATTCGCTTGACGCAATGGCTGGGACTATTATTAAAGGAGCAACTATCGAGAAATTGCTCAGAAATCTCCGCTTCATACGTCCAGATGGTAAAATAACCGTAGCGGCAATGCTGCTATTCGGCAAATATACACAGCGTTGGCTACCTGTTATGACGGCAAAGTGTATCAGCTATATCGGTAATTCTATTGGTGGAACACAATTCCGTGATAAAATGCACGATATGGAAATAGAAGGCAATCTTCTTCATCAGTTCCGTACCATTATGAATTTCTTTACCCGCAATCTGCGCAAGGTGCAGGTCGAAAAGGAATTCAATTCTATTGGTGAGCTAGAGATATCTTACGAAAGTCTTACCGAGTATGTCGTCAACGCACTTGTACATCGGTCGCTGAATATTAAGTCTCCGATTCGTATTTTCATATTTGACAATCGTGTGGAAATTCACAGTCCGGGAACATTACCAAACGGATTGACTATTGAAGATATCAAGAACGGTACATCAATGCCTCGCAATATGTTTTTGTTCACGAATGCCAACTACCTATTACCCTATACCGGAGCAGGAAGCGGTGTACGTCGTGCGCTTGAATACGATCCAAATGCTGTTTTCTTCAATGGTATAGAAGACAAAGAAATCATTCACGCAGCCAACGAGTTTGTTATTACCATACCTCGTAAAAGTAACCAAGCTCAAGCAGAAAGTAACTTAGTTACCAATGGAAGTAACCAAGCTCAAGCAAAAAGTAACCAAGTTATAGCTGAACATGAGTATAAAAGTAATCAAACTGAAGGAAAAAGTAACCAACCTCGCGTGAACTTGGTTACTCGTAAACTGACAAAGAAAGAAGAGGATATTAGAAACTTTTGTTCAGTACCGAGGACTGCGCAAGAGATTATGGATAGGTTGAAAATTTCCAATCAATCTAAAAATAGGCAGAAGTATATTACTGCCTTGATAGAACTCGGGGTTCTTGAACGTACCATTCCAGAAAAGCCCAATGACCCTAATCAAAAATATCGCAAAAAAGCAGCTACATAACATGATTTTGTTGATAAAATGGCATAATGACTTTTACAGACTTGTTTTCAAGTGATAAGCTATAAGCGTAAGCAGGGAGCATGCCAGTATAACCCAGCAAAATACTTTCGCCCAGAAATCGGAAACCCAAAAGCCTTGGTTTCGGCTGAGAATAGATGAAATTCTGCGCTCGTGGGCTTCCATTGCCTGAACTTGCTTCTCAAAATGGCGTTTCATCACTATTTCATCCGTGGCTAAAACAGCTTGTGAGTTTTTCATCAACAGTTCCATATCTTCCTGCGCAATACTTACCTTGTACTCTGTCTTTTCTTGCGCATTGACAATGGCGTTGTTGATGCCTGTCACGATATTAGCAGAATTGTCTGTAGCGGATTTAAGGGCTGCAATGGCTTCATTCAAAGTAATTGTAGCCTTTTCCAATGCTTCGGTCGCTTGTTGCAAATCCTTTTGGGCTGCTCTCAATTCCTCAATGTGCTTATCAACGGCATCTGATTCTACAGTTATCCGATGGTCGTTCTCTATCTCGTTCATCAGACCGTTCAGGTCGATGGGGTCATTCTTTGGTTTTCCTATGCTCATGTCTTTTGATATTGGGTTGAAAGATTATCTGTGAAGCCCTTTCCTGCGCTTGCACATTTGGTTTGCCATTCTCGCACAACGACGTGCCCATTCAAGTTCATCTTCGTCTTTGTCCCGTCCCCAGCCACCTGTATCAGAACCACCGCCACCGCTTGAAGTTGCCATGCTTGTAGCTGCATCCAAATATCCGGCAAACAACAGAAGAGCCGTGTGCTGTATCTCTTCTAACTTAGCCAATGGGTGCGCTTCCTCCAAAGAACACTCCTGACGGATGATGTTGTCTGCGGCTTCCGATAGGGAAACGGCAAATGTCCTGTTGTCATCCGTGCAGATGGAATAGTGCTTCATTACAGGTTGCGGCATAGTCTGTGGCTTGGAAATGGCAGTCGGTGTGGCTGTCCTTGTTTGCTTGTCTTCCGCTTGCGGTTGGTTGACTTTACCCTCCTGCGGATGTAATTTCTGCCATGTCTTCATAATCTTTGAGGGGACAAGGTTGCGACCGACCCCCAACTTGGATGACCTATAACTGGAGTTCCCTCGCTTGACGGAATAGCCATAAACCGTTCCGTCCTCATTTTTCTGTATGTGTACCCCATAACCATACTTTACCAGTTCCGCTTCGTAGCGTTCCCAACTGAACTTATCCATCTTGCGGAGTATCTCCATGCAACAGTCTGAAACCTCCTGCCTGTGTCGTATGCCTATTTCTTCGGACTGCACCCAGCCGTAACGCTCGTTGATGATATTCGCAGCCATTACAGCCCTCATGCCGGGCAGGTGTCCGTCATTGATTTTACCTTCCATATCCACACGGTTGGCATCAATGTGAAGGTGGAGAATGCCACTCTTTGCATCCCGATGTAAGGCGACAATGTATTGCGAACCTTTGAGGTTGGTCTGTTTGGAAGAAGCGCGTTTTGTCTTTTTAGACAGGTCTATGGAATCAAACGCTTGGATGAACTCATCTGCCAAACGTACCCAGTCATCCATCGTCCAGCCCTTGCTCTCTTCTGCGGTTGGGGAAATTTCAATCCTTATCACATTGTCGGTAAGCGGTCTGCCTCTCTTCCTCTCGTTGGCAAACATCTTCTGCACAAGCATCATCCGCTTGAACATCGCTTCGGGCGATATGTCATCGGGCAGAAGATTGGTCTTGACTATATTCGCCCTGTCTTTATTGACGGAGTATCTGATGGCATTTGAGCCATGCGAAATGGTAGCTGCTTTTGCAATCATAACAGGTGGGGAAATTTATTCGTTAAGGTAGGCTTCAATTTGATTCCAACGGTTGATGAGCTTTGTGGCAGCTTTCATCCATTGCTCTACAAATCGGGTGTCGCTAAAATAGATGGCTCGCTTGTCCGCTTGGATGGATTTCACGGCAGCCACGACACGAATAAGGTCGCCCCTCGCATCCGAAAGACTGCACAGAGCTTCCACTTCACGCTCCGTCAGTCGTAAGTGAGGACGATGCCCTAAAGCCGTCCTGCGTACATAGTCACTCATGGTCAAACCGCAGGATTGGGCGAGTTCCAAAGCCTTGGTGTATTCGTCTTCCGTAACTCTGGCTTCAAGGCGCAGAGTTCGTCTTGTATCTTTCTTATCCTTTTCCTCGTCCTTATTTTCGTCAATCTGTTTGACTTTATTGTTGTTCTTCATACTCTTCCATATTATAATGAGTAAAACATCTTATCTAAAAAGGTACAGCACGGTGGGAGCTTGCGACTGCCGGAATACGCTTATGTGGTACTGGCAAGCGAAGCGAGACTGTACGACATAGGCACTTCTTGTAACACTACACACCAAATAACAGTACATTCCGCTGTATCTGAAAGATTTATAATTGCCAGTCATCCTATTAGGCATTAGTGGGTTATTCCTCTGCCAAAGGCTGTGGAGAAGCCAATACCGTGGTTGGATATACCGAAGCGGAATCTATCTGTACAGCATCACTGTCGCTTCCATTGTCTGCAATCTCATCGCATGATGTGGTTGTGGGCGAACTTGGAAACTCATGCCTATCTGTTTCGGTATTCAATTCATCATAACCGCATCTGTCCTCTGCTTCGTCTTTATCTCCAGTCAAGAATGGCAACGGTTGTTTGCTGACAGGAGAGGAAGCGATCAAGAGTTCGCCATCATCAGCTATAACAGGTCTCTCATTTGTTATTGGCGAAGCGATAAATTAGGGAAGTAACTTTCATTCGATACTGCCGTGTTGTCTGTTTGCGTTTGGGTAGGGCAATTTGCTTCTGTTTGGCTCTCCAAAATATGCCGTTGGTTCATTGGAAGAATACTGTCGTTGTTGCATGAACGATTAGCCGTTTCTTCGTTGCTTTCCTTGCGGTCTTTCATCCGGACATAGAAAGGGTTGTCGATGCGCTTGCCGTCCAGCATCCAAGCCGATACGCATTTCAACGTGTGAATGCTCGTGCGGTTGCTTTGAACGGATGCGACAATACCAAGCCGATTCATCTTGTCAATCACACGTGAGATGGTTTTCTTGTCGTAGCCCAATTGCAGGACAATTCCACTTCCGACAAGGCAGCCTGTCCGACTTGCAATGTCGTGGCAAAGCCTTTCTTGGAATACTCCGTTTGTTCCAACACGCTCGCTTCGATAAGCCGATTCAAAATCTTCATTCGGTCAATGCCGTATTTGCTTCCTGCCAGATAAGAAAGTTGTTCCTGCGACAACACGATACAATAGCTCAAATCTTTATTCATTATTCGTCTGTTTATGGATAATCTAAAACTGGTGCAGCCAAAAGAAAAGTCAGTAGTGCATCCCTCGCCCTCTCTCCGGTATATAATACTCCTTGTCGTATGCGATATGGTCAAGTATATCCTGAAGTCTGTTCTGTTGTTCGGTGTCAAGCATACGGATGGCAGCGATGGTAATTCGCTGTGAAGCAATCCTGCGATGCTCGCAATTAACCTCTGACATACTGCCGTCACCGTCTGCATGAACACTGTGCAGGTATTCGTTTACCGCCATAGTCTGCTCCTTGCTCGGAAACGTGGAGGGGGTAACGCTCTTGAACATACGCAACCATGTGGCTGACCGCTTTTGCCAATAAAGGCTCATGCTCGCTGATGCGATCTATAAGTTCTTCAGTTCTCATATTTTCAACTCTTTTTGTCCCATGTCCCAAGCATATTTTGTAACTTTTTCTTTTCACTGCTTTATGTTTCTATTCTTTTTTCAAAGGAAATAGGGACAAAGGGACATTATGTTTTTCTTTTCCCTTATTTTGAAAATTAGAATGGTAATTCCGGTTCACTTGGTAATGTGGCGCAGACTTCTTCGCTCGGTGCACCCACCCTCATCCAAGGATGCTTTGACCTCCCCGTCTTGTCACAATAAGCAGGATGCAAACCCTTGACCTTCTCCTGTTCGCTCCGTTTCCAATTAGGAATCATGGACATCAAGCGGTTGATATATTGTGAGGTGTATTTGGACGTATTGCGTCTTACCAAGTCATTGGGCAACTCCTCTATAATCTGTCGGGCACAAACCATGTTGAGTGAGGTCATTGTGGAATTGGGTTCTGAGTATGCTCCTTTCTGATAAGCCAGTCGTGTCGGAATCATCCAACTTGCATACTGCACGGGAACTTCACGCTCCAGATACATTTCAATATCCTCCATGATTGGGTCAACAAGGATATTGGAATGCTGCATTTGTATTTCGTTGGCCTCGATTTCCATGTCTGGGGACAAGTAGAGTTTCATTCCTTGTCTATAATAGGTGTATGCCTCTGCCCAAAGCTGAGGAACGGCATTTTGCAAATGATTCAACCAATCTGACACATGACCGTTGCCTTTGACGGGGATTATCCACCAGCGGCGGTTCCCATTGTCCCCTTGCAGGAAGTTTGTTTCATTGGTAGTTGCCGCAAAGACATTGTGCCGCATAAACTCCACCACTTTATGCCCGTATGCAGGCGCATATAGTCGCTGCAACGGCTTAGAAAAGCCTTGGCCGCTTCTGCATCATTCGCCCGTTTCAAACCATTTAATTCACTGATTTCAATAACCCAACCATTGGTAATAGTTTCTACTTTCTCCTTATCGCCACTGGCGAAAGAGAACGAATCGTTGAACCACTTTCCGCTGATAGTCTTGAAAAATGTACTTTTTCCGATACCTTGTGGCCCCGGCAAAGTCAGTACATTATCAAACTTACAACCGGGACTAAACACACGCGCAACCGCTGCCACAAACCAGAGTTTAGTCTGTTCCCTGACGAGAGGCGTGTCCTCCGCCCCCAGATAATCAATGATAGCCGTGGCTATACGGGGCTGTCCGTCCCATGTCTCTTGAGTTATGAATTCCTGCACAGGATTGAAACAACGTTCCAAAGAAGTTGTCTTCAGGATTTCGAATACTTTGTTCTGTGTCAAACGCATCCTATACGTCTTTTCCAGATAGTCCTGTATCTTTCCCACCGATTCCTCATCAATCTTATTGCCATTGACATTACGGAACAATGGATTGAAACACACATCATCTTGACAAAAAGTATCGTACCTTATCTGACTGAGGTTTTCATCCAAGGTGAAAATGAGTCTAAGGTTACTGATGGAACGGGCTGGATTTCCATAACTGTCTGTTACCAATTTTTGCGTCCAATTCTCTTCCATATAATTACTCTTTGATGTGAATGCCACCTGCTTCCTTCGCCAAAGACAGTGCGAGGTCTGCATCTACCACTATCTTACGCCCTATCTGTGTGATGGCTTTGTCTATGACACCACTCTTCTTAATGCGGTTGGCTGTAGGTACACTGCAACCGAACACACGGGCAATGCCTCAATGCCATAGTAGTTGCCTCTGGAGGTTGTCTGCGATGTGGATTTTTCTGTGGTCTCCACACTCTTGCCGATAAGAAAACAAAGTTCTTCGCCCGTCATCATAGCGATGGGCTTTTGAAGTAATTGGGTAAAATTGAATTTTTCTTCCATACCTTTACTTGTTTGGTAATTAAACATTTTAAGTCTCGGTTCAACTCTGTGAAACCGATTTCACAAGCAAAGGTAGAGGATGAAACTCTGTGTATTGGTCGGTTTATTTATACCTTAAACTTACCGACCAATATTCTATATGTATTAACTGAAAAAGAAGGAAGAATAAAGATTTGGATAGAAAAATAAGAGGAATGTGTTATTTACACTCCTCAAAACAGATTGTCCACCTATCTATGATTTTCTTGGCTTTCTTATAACTGGCACTCTGCATAGAACACTTGAAATTAAACTCCTTCATCTCTCCATATCGCTTTTGGGGAACATCATATCCGTAGTGTCGTTGGGTAAGTTGTTCGATGGCGCGGTGAAAAGTCATATACTTCACTGAGGATTTAATATGTTCGGTTTTAACAAGAACAACGAGCAGATAGGCAAGGCAGATGTCTTCAGTGTTTGTTTCCAGAAATTCCATAATGCACTGTTTTACCTCGGCTTTGTTCCCGACAATCAAGTCATCAATGGTCATTACCTGTTTCTTATTTCCTCGTCTGCCTTTCATACTACGAAGAAGAAACGCAACCTCTTTCCAGATGTCAGCTCTACATTCATCAGCAGTCTTTTCCCATGATGCTTTTGTTTCAGTTCCCATATCAAGACTGTGCAGAACTAGGGCATTGATACAATCTTTCACCATTAGCATACTTCCCTGATCAATGTTCTCTGATAGTAGAAACTGATTTAGCAGCATCGCCATCTTTGTCAGTCCGTGGTCAAAGACAACATAATAATACATGCAATAAGGAATATTGTCTTTACGCTCAATGACAAGGTCGTAGAGGTTAGCGAGGAAATGTCCTGTTGCCGATGCATATGTAAGGAATATAAGTCTTGCAAAGAAAGTTATGGCCTGATATATCATCTTTCTTTCAAGGTTGCTGAACATCCAGCATCCTTTGCTGTTCTTCATCAATGCCTCAGTCTGGCTGACGATATAGACTCTTTTATCTACAGGCATACGATTCCATATCTCTATCGGTGTTCCTGAACGAACCATCAGGTAGCCGTTTACTTTCTTGGAGGTCACTTTTACCTCTCCGGTCTTCATATCTATGGCCATCCACTGTTCTTTATAGACAAGACATTTTGCTATCATGTGGATATGCTCAATGGATAACCCCTGAATGCTTTGGGTAATATCTGCCATCTTCACTTTCCCATTCAAGACATCTCCTAACCAGTTATGGAATACCCGTACTTCTTCTGGAACACAGTTCTTAGCGACATCCATCATTTCGGTAATAATGCTCATATCACCTTTTTGACTGCTTCTATCCGTCTTACAAAATCCGAATAAACTTTTTTGTTCTCAGTCTTCCATGCGCGAATAAGCATATCCGTATGCTCCTTCCTCAAATTGAAATCTTTTATCCGTTCTATGAAATCAAACATACTCTAAACTCTATAAAAGGTTATGCGAATAGTTTAGCCAATTCTTCTGTGGACATATTTGCCAGCTTAGCCAACAAGGCATCCCTTTCTGAAGTTCCTCCCAAGTTCAGCAGCTTCGAGTTATTCTCCATCTGAATTTCAAGAGGATAATGCTCAATGTATATTTGGGTAATAGCATGGTCAGAAGTTGAGTGGCCCATGCTTTCAGAGATATAATCCATATCTACTCCGGCATTATGCAGGTTAGTGGCAAATGAGTGACGACACCATGTACCTGACGGACAGATGGATTCGTCCCAATGCAGTGCTTCGTGACAAATCTTGATGACACGATCTTTCACATTTGAGTTCTCCTGTACGGTATATTTGCGGCGTAGTTCTTCCGTTTCCGCACCTTTTAATATATCGGGAAACACAAAACCGTCACGAGCGGGTGGTGCTGCTATCTCGTCCAACACATATTGTAAGGGAGGGATGATAGGGACTATTACCTCAGAGCCGTCAGCACTCCTACGGGAGGTTTTCTTTCGGTTGAAGCGGAAAGCCTTGCCCTCTGTCTGATAATAATAACTATTATAGGTCAAGCGGCCAGCATCAGCCATATTGAAGCCATTACATAGGTATTGAATAAGGAAAAGCCCTAATGAATAATGTGCACGTTGCGTATATTCTTCCGACCAATGTTCGGGATATTTCTTGGAACAAAAAGGTTATAGAGTTCCGTCATCTGATTAACATTCAGGAAACTTTGTTTGCGCTTTGCACTCTTGGGAATACTTACAAGCCCCTTCTCCTTTTTATTAGAGAAAGGATAAGGAACATCTTTAAGGAAGCCCTCATGTACGCACCGATTCCATACGGCACGACAACAACGCAGATAGATTCCTGCTGTGGTGTCGCTGATTTTTCCAACGATTACCCCGTTCTCATCTTTTACTCCATTGTGCATTCCCTCTTTCCATTTCTGGATTTCCGCTGCACTGATACAGAATCCCTTAATTGTATTCGTGCCGAGTATCTTCTTGAATGATTTGAGCGCACACTCATAACTTTCAGCCGTGGTAAAACGCGCTCCATCATCATCTGTTTTGAAATCATAGATGACTTGTTCCCATATACTGATAAACGATTGTGATTTGGTTGTGTCCTTATCAGATAATACCACATCCTCACCCATGATACATTGGCGTACCATCTCATACGTTAGAATACCACCTTTGTTCAGGTTCATCAAGATTTCTTTGTACTTGGGGGCAATGGTATCTTTCCACTCTTTTTGAAGCTTGTAGTTCTCGCTTTTGCATTTAGTCGCATTGCAGATGTCCGAAAACTTTTTCTCAGTAAAAGAACTTCCAACTGTAAGGTAGAAGAACTTGCGGTCAATCGTGAAACGAAGAGATAATGGAAACTCACACGCATTTTTTCTGCGGGTACGTGAGTCCAATACGATAGAGACAGAACAGTTGCGTTCTTTGAAAAGGGACAATGATTTCGTTAATTTTTCCATTGCATTCATTGTTTATGTTCAACATAACCTCTGAATACAGCCGCTTTGCAATGTGAGGTGTACATATACAAAACACTGCATATAACCACTGAGTCCCTATCCTTTGACAGATAAAAACATTGTCGTTATATGCAGCGGTGCAATCTCGTTGTCTTCTGTCGCTGACTGGTAACCGGGCTTCTGCTGATCGGTCTCAACCCCTGAAGCAACTCTCGCATATTGTTTGGTATGGAGTATTCTCCGACTAATACCCCCTCTACGCATCGATTCATCGGAATGGGATGACCCTCCCACGAAAGTTAGGCAAACTCACTTTCCCCTTTTTAGGAAAGAGCACCTTTTGGTCATGGCTTGCCATAAATGCATTGCATTTGCAAAGTTACAACATTATTCTGTAAATCAATATATCAATGGAATATATTTGAGTTTATTTGACTGTAATGTGTCGCCACGCGAACAAAAACTTTGGGTAAAGATACTACAGGATTGCATGAAGCATCACTGAAATTCTATAAGTAAACACGTCCAACTCAAACAGTTTGTTTACGCATTGTTTACGCAGACAAAGAAAAAAGCACTTGCGATTTCTCGTAAGTGCTTGATTTTAAGAGTGGACCAGCTGGGCTTGAACCAGGGACCTCCAGATTATGAGGCTCTAAATTTCATCCTATTAAATTGCAATATGTCAACGTATTAATAATCTCATTGGAAGTTTATCAGTCAACAATTAGTCAACAGCTAAACCTACGGTACAAAGTTAAATATTAGTTTCCTATATTCCAAAGAATTGGGTTGTTAGTATGTAACATTCGTAGTGCTTATATAAAAAAGAAAACAGCATAAGAGTTTCCTCAAATGCTGCCTACTTTTAGTATGAATAAGTTCTTTATTCCACTCTCTGATAAGAGTACTTCTGACCTGTGGGTGTAACTCCGTCTGCTTCCAATTCCTGCACTGATAAGGTCATAGAATTAAGTAACAGAATATCATTGATAATCCATTCTTCTTCATCGCTGTACATTTCATAGAGCTTGTTACCGTCTATCTTGTACTTGCCCACTTCCTTGTAAGAGCTATCTTCTGTACTTGTATATTCAAATGTGCCATCATTCTTATAAGTAACATGGGTAGCAACAGCATCACCGCTTGTCTTCTTCCATTTACCTATAATGAGAGAAGTATAATCATTCTCTCCTTTAATTGTACCGTTGTCAATATCCACTTCAAATGTTACATTCTTCTTAGTTCCATCATAATGTATAATATTGACATTGTACTTCCAAACTCTCTTGGAATTATCTTCTACACTAACCTCAATCTTAGCATCAGCAGGTTCATCATTTAGCTGTGGTACTTGGATATGCCATAAATCTTCTCCCAATTTGAAATTCCGTCTTCCTACAAAGAAGCCTTTATTATCTCTATGGGTGTATATTGCTTCTTCGTGAGATATAAATTCAGAAGTATAGAGAGTTCCTACATTGGAATATCCAAAGCCTTTCTCTGCTATATAGAGCGTATCGCCAGACAATGAGTAACAACAATCATTGTTTATTATAGAATATTGAAATCCAGCAAGTATTTCACTACGCTTAACTTGAACTTCTTTAGTTTGTGTATCATGCCTAAAGAGTAAAGCGAGGTAACCATAATCTTTACCAAAGTAATAGCTTAATGATGCTACAAACTCCTTCGGATTAAAGTACATGGTTTGCAACATGGTTATCTGCTGAATGGTGACATCTTCATATTCTCCATAGCCTTTGTAAATCTTACGATTCCTATTAAATGGTAATTCGTCAGTCCAATTAATAATAGGCGACTTATCTTTTACATTGAATGATGCAAGCCATAGCTTCTCTTCTCGTAAGCCAGAGAAGTTAGCTTGCTCCAAATTGTTCTTATAGTAAGAAAGTAATTCTATGTCTTCATAGTCACTAATGCCATATTCTTTACAAACTACATCTAAAGGCTCACCACCTTCTGGATAAGATTCCATTGGTTGGCTATCCAATTCTTCACTACAAGAGCTAACTCCCATGCTCAATGCAACCAATAATGAAGTTGCTAATAATCTAAATGTTCTCATTGATTCTTATGCAATAAATTTGTTATTGTTTATCCAAAGTCATATGTAAGCTAAAGAACTTGTCATCTGTGCCACCATATTCAATCAATTTATATTTGGTCTGTACAAAGTTCTTTTTCTCCAATTCTAAATTAATGGTTATATTTCCATCAGTCGTTGAATAACAGTTATTAGACACGCGTTGTAGAGTTATCTTAGAAGTGGTTGGTTTGTTAGATAATGTTAATTCTATCTTTCCTTTAAGAACTGTAAGTAACACTTCTTGATTGATAAACTCATTGATAGTTTTCTGTTTCTCTTGTTCAGACAGGTTATTAACTTTAAATGCGACTTCAGAAATTATATATGTACCAGAAGTATCATCGCAAGAAGATAATAGCAGTACCACTAACCCTAATAGATGAAATATTTTCATGTGATAGCTGTTTTAGTAATCTGTCTTAACTTGCCAAACAATAGCCAATGAAAGCACCTATAAGGACTATAACTAAAATGAACAGTCCTAACTTAATATCATTTGCATCCATAATTATATAAGACTTTCAGCTTGTTTAAGACACATTTCAAGGAATCCAACCAATGTTGTAGAATCCACCTTGTCGCCTTTAAGTCTGTAAACAGCTATTCTGGCAGAACTGTGTTGATTCAACAGGTCTTTAATTCTATCCAAATCCCTGCGGACTAACTTTGTTAATTCTTTAGATTGTGTGGTATGCTTCATCCCATTCAATTCTATCATAGGAGCTAAAGCATTCATGTTTCTCTCTATTTGAGCAATAAGAGAATTGATTTCATTTACAGCATTGATACCACCAAATAAACCCATAGTGTTTGATAATTAGTGCTTATCTGTTCCCTATGGATAAGCTGTTAAAATAAAAGAGGTGTGGGAACTATATTTGTCTTATCCTGTTTCTTGGGCTTCTCGCATTGCCTTTTGGTACGGATAAAACAATAGCCCCACACCAAAAGGTATATAGTTCACCTAAGCGATGAATATATATCAAATGTGTGGGTGCTATTGTTATCATCTTCGTACCGTTTTTAAATTTTGCGAGAATCTAAGAAACAGAAGATAATTTCAATAACACCTTTCGTTAAATATGTCCTTCCAACTCTCTATCTCCTTAGTTCATTGGAATTGGTGCAAAGATAGCGAAAGGTTCTAAATTAATAGGCATGGAATAAGGAGAAATAGTAATTATTGTGTTACAAAACAGGGAATTAATGGAGTATTTAAGCAGAGTCGCATCTAAACTCTCTAAATCCATGTGGGTATCAAATTCACTTCTCCTCATATAAAGAGTAAATTCTGAATATTCTTACCTGCCTTGAATTATCATCTTTAAGTCAGTATATTGTTGGATATTTAAGAAGTGTTATCTGTAACATGCTTAATAAGAGTTGAGATAATCCTAAAATCTGTAAACTTATGGAATTGACTTACTTCTATAAGCTGAAATGCCGAACTGTCAAGATTGGACTTAGATATATCTAAACTCAATATTTCATTGATTTGGGACAGAACCGTTCAGACCACTATAAAGATGTATCTTAATAATCCTGTCCCAATCATTAGAAGCTCAAACAGTCATAAGTCTGCAAGATTTCTTCCTGCCTTAATCCCAAGTATCTCTTAGTAATGGCTACAGAACTGTGATTGAACAGTTCCATCAGCTTTACTAAGGCAAGTTCAGCATTATCGCTGTTCATGTTATAGACCTGCCTACCAAATGTCTTTCTAAGCGAATGACAGCTAAAGTTCTTAATCTTTAACCTGTACTTCTTCTTCACCTCTTTAAGAATGATATTGATTCTCTGAACTGTGAAGATAGTGCCTTTCTGACTTATAAGAATTGGCGCATTGATTCCAACAGGATTTATATGCTCGTAGCACTCTTTAATATGATGTTGTAATTGGGGGTTCAGTCTGATAGTCCTTACTTTGTCTGTCTTCTTCTCAATTACTGTAAACTCGTCAGCATCTAATATCTGCTTCCATCTTAGAGATAGAATATCAGATATTCTTAATCCTGTGAAGCATCCTAAAGCTATAAGAAGTGAGATTTTATAATTCTCGTCTTTGGCTAACTTCCTTATTAGGTTCATTGCATCAGACCAAACAAGATAGTCTGCGGTTGTGCTTGAATATTTAAGTGACATAATGTTCTGTTTTATAAGTTAATGAATAGAAGTGAATATTAATTCTGAGTTGGATTTACTAACTCACTGATTATTAATGGAACATTCACTAATAGTAGAAGTGAATATGATAAAGACACCCAACTTAGAAATTGAGTGCCCTCTACCTTATTATAATTCTCCCTCGTCTGCGAAGCTATAATATCCTGCATCTGTTAATATGAGGTGGTCTGTTACTGTAATTCTCATAAGTCTTGCAGCTTCTTTGACCTGCTTAGTAATCTCCATATCCTGCCTGCTTGGTTTCATGCTACCACTTGGGTGGTTATGAGCAAGAATGATAGCTACTGAATTGGTGAGCAATGCAGCTTGTAGAATTACTCTGACATCTACGGTCGTATCTGTTATTCCTCCCTCTGATATGAGAGTGTAACCTAAAACTTGGCTGGCTTGGTTTAGAAACAAGACTTTGAAATATTCTTTGTAACAGATTGTACCCTCCTTATATGTAGGAAGCAAATATTTATAAGCATCCTCTGAACTGACTACCTTATATATATTCTTGAATTTGGGTTTGTAGGACAGTTCCACTTCTCCCACAGTATAATCTATATCCATAATTTGATGTCTTAATAAGCTGGTAGATATAAAGAAAGGACAACTAATTGAATAGCTGCCCTTTCCTCTCTCAATCAACAATCCACTCAGCCCAAGAACCAAGCGTATTCACTATCTCCTAATTTGGCACGTTGAATGCCTTGTACGAACTCTGTGCAATTAAGATTCCTCTCCAAAAAGTTATCTATGTAACTTGACTTCACAGAACCATTGAGCAGGTTTAAGAGCTGCCAGCCTGTAATGCTGTCCCCTGTACTCTTGAAGTTCGCATCAGAAACGAATGCTCTGCAAGCTGCATTAATCTGACTGTCTCCTAATAATAGACGAGGTAAGCGTTTCTGTTGGTTGGGTGTAAGAGCTTGATATAATCTCATCCTGCCTATTATCTGGCAGAACTCACTCGTTGAGATTGACATCTGCCCAAGTGTCCTTAACAGATGCAGGTCTTTGGATGGGTTGTAAGCATGGAACAGATTCAATGCTGCTGCATATAGTTCCTGTATGCTTAGGACTTCTATCTTATCCTGCAAGCCGTCAGTAGTAAGCATTAAATTTGAGCACACACGATTACGAAAGCCTATGAAGATTTTAAATCTCTCAACAGACTTCTTACTGTATAGGTTAATCTCGTTATATGCTCTCACTCCACCAATGGATAACGCTAAACGATTACCGTATTCATCATGTACAATGGATGGAATTTCAAAACAGAAACACATTCTCTGATAGAACAAAGTTTTCTCTTCGTCTGTCAATTCAGATGCTTTCTTACCTAATGCACTTGGTATTCTGCCATTGATAGGGTGTGAGATTCTAATCTCTGGCATATCAAACTGTTCTCCATGAAAGTAATCCTTAGCTGCATCTACTACTGCACCTATAAAGGATTGGTGGCTTATGGTTTCCTCCATTGATGCAAAACTTGGAATGATGCAGTCTTGCTGTAAGTGCTGTAAGGTTACTTCCTGTGTGTTTGCTTCAATGAAATGGTTTACTCTTTTGGGTGCTGCAACTTCTTCCACAATAATTGCTTCTTCTGCAAACTCACCCATGTTTAATGATTCTCTACGCTGTGCCATAGCTGGCATAATTACTAAATCTCTCATAATGAAATTGAATTAAATGGTTATTGATTGAATGGATTTAACAAGAACAAACCTAAAACACAAGTGAATTTCTTCGCTTGCATCTTAGGCTGTCCTATGTCTTTCCCTAAAGATTCTTTCAAAGGAAATGAGGAGTATTAGTAAATTATTGGCAGACTGTGATAATCGTGCATCGTGCCTGTTCTTAGATTAATAAGAATGCTTATTCCTGTCAGCCGTTGGACTACATTTCTAAAGCATTCTTTTTTATTTAGAGCCATGAGGGGGGATAATAATGTAGTGTACCTCCTCGCTCGTTACACTATAAACTTATGTAATCATCTTATGAGATAGGTTTATGCTTCACCTAAAGCCTCTTGAATGGATTTGATGGTTCGCAATCGCTTTAATTCTTTCACTCCAAGTTGGCGGTAAGCTCTGCCTAAGATTGGATATTCATGTTCTATATCAATGGTTTGCAAGTCAAATGTCATTGGGTTTGCTTTGATTTCACAATATCGTTTGTGTAGTTCTCTGAAAGTTGGCTTTACAATTAATTCCTTGACAAACTTCTCTGGTGCGATATGCCATTTACCTTTAGTAGTTACTATTCCAGATTGGGCATAAGTTTCTCTTAATGATTTGTCTGATTGGTAAACCACAGTAGCAATATAATAGCTGTAAAGCTGTAACTTGGCTACCATATCATTAACGACAAATTTATTCTCTTGATAAGATAGGTAAGATTCAATCCCAACTTTCTTAATCTCATTAATCTGTTGCTTGGTTGCCGCTTCTGATAGTTTGGTATTATTAAGCATATCAGCCCTTTCTTGTGCTGCCTTTACTTCCTTATCCACAATCTGCTCCATTTCTTCAAATGTTGTGTAATGGTCAGTAGCTTTAGTGTTGAAGATATGGACTACTTTATTTCTAAATGGATTGGACTTGGTTCTGATTCTTCCTACAATTTGAGGTATATCCATATCAATGCTGACCAATGTGTGTCTGTTCTGAACATTGCTGACAACAAAGCATAATCCTGTTTCAGAATGGAAGTCCACACCCTCAAATGATTTGGAAGTGATAAAGTTGAATTTCTTGGGAGCGTCAGCAGAACTTGATATAGTATATTCTTCTAAGGTTCTTCTATTCTTAGGATTGTCAGCACAAATAATTCTATAATCATCCTCTGTTAGTTGTGTCTGTTTAAGTATGGCTTTAATCTCTGTAACGCTGTTAATGAAGAAATATGCTTCCTTGCTCTCTATGCCGTTCACATTCAGACAACCTTTAGCTTGGTAGGTCTTGATAAACTTGGCTGCTACCATATAAGGCTTGTCTGTATGGTAAGGATAAACAGTAATATCATCTGTTGTATTCCAATCAGCTATGTATTCTGGAATGTCATTGAAGATTGCTGGCTTCAAATTGTTTGGAATAGGAGTAGCTGACAAGAAGCAATAGGATTTGAACTCTTTAAAGTGAGCCAACACCCCATTAATAGCCTTGTCTCTGAATGAGTATTGTTTAAGGAAGTTGTGGTATTCGTCAATCGTCAGTTTAAAGTCTTTAGGATTGATAAACTCCATCAACTTGTCTATCTTGTCATAGGTGCAGATAATCTTCTTTACTCCAACAGAAGATAAGTAATCCTTTAATTTTTTCTTTAGCTCTAAGGTGAAATTTCCATATAAGCCAAACAGGTTATTAACAACAGGACTTAATCCTGCTCTGCGTTCATGTTTCTTCCAGAACTTCACATTACCATCTGCATCTTTAGTTGGATAGCATTTGTTCTCAATCAGTTCTGTGGTTGGAACAGTAATGATATAATTCTCGTTATTGGTAAGTGCTATGGTAGTAGCACCGCAACCTGTCTTGACCTTATTAAAGATGCAGTTCATAGGGAAGTCCTTCATGGTAAGGAATCCATCTTTCTCTTGAATATCTAACTTGGTTATCATATATTGTTGGCTTTTAAAAATCTGTTAGCTGTAACCCCAATTATAGAATCTTAGATATGTCTAAAGTTCATATAATGGGTAATTTGAGATAGTTCTATAAGGCTGAAATGCTAAACCCAAGAATTTGGAGTAGAGAAGCCCACCTGTCACATGGGCTATCGAACAGGTTACTTCTTTATTTGTTCTGTCAATTTAGTTAGAGCTTCCTTATAAGATTTGGCTTCCATGCTCTGACCTGCAATTGGGGTGAAGTACTTATTCCAATTCTCTTTATTGATATGGTTGATAGTGTTTACAACTATTTCTATATCCTTACATTCAGTAAAGAATGCTTTCAGTCCTGCTCCAAAACGTCCAGTAAACCTATCATTAGAGATGAAGCTGTTAGATTCTAATGCCGCTAAGATTCTATCTCCCTTATCTTGTGTATCTTTGCTGATTTGAACTTTACTAAAGTCAGAGAGTTTCTTATATCCTTGTTGGATTGACTTGATTTGTGCTGCTGTCAGATTAGATGTTCCAAGAGTATAAACATTGAAAAGGAATGCAGGAATATAGCCTTCTTTCCTTTTATTAAGGATATAGTCTGCATTAGTATCTCCTGTTGAAATATTGGAAGCATAAAAATCATCATTAGACCATTTCCTGCCATTGTTACGTATTGATATGTAAGCCAATATATCCATATTCTCTTTAGAGAGTTTTACTGGCTGATAAGTAGCTGTAACATCTTTCAATTCATCAAACATGAGGGCTATTGTTCTATGCTGACCATCGCCACAAACACCGTCGTACTTGTCATAGTCTGCTTCCTGTACTTCAACCATTTTAATCTCGAAATTGCTGATAGTAGCAGAGCCTTCCCCTTTCTTACGAGTAATAGTAGGTCTGTACAACTTTCTACCGCCTAATTTATTCTTAGCTTCTTCCATTGGGAAGTATTCAATAGGCATTGTTTCGATGAATCCCCATGCCTTAATCTTGTTGTAAGATTCAACTACGTTAGAGTTGTCAATTTTAGTGCGGTTACCTTCGATGAACAATAAATTTAAGTTCTTCATGTCTTTGGGGCTTTCAGTGATTAGTCTGTGGCAACGTGCCTGCCAGCTTTCTGAAAGCGGTGCAAAGATATGTCTCTTAAATAGGGTATGTAAGAGTAAGTTTTATATCCCTGTTTTTACGTTGCTGAATATCATTAGGTTAGCATCTTATGAAGTGTAATATTAAAGTCTTTGAAGTCTCTCATCAACTTGTCAAATGTAGCGTTGTTATCTTTGGTACAAACGTATGCAGGGTCACCCATTAGTAATTTACATAGATATAAAGTGCATAAAGCTAAGTCTCTTTCTGCCTGTACAAAGCTGACTCCCTCAGACTTATCAGTTTTGATGGGAAGATAGTCTAACAATGTTTTGACCAAAGAATATTGGATGGTACGTTCTCTCACTCTCTTATTCTCTCTTTCAATGAGACCATGAGAGACAAGGTCATGGGAAGAATAGAACTCCAATAAAGATTGAATGAACAATGAATTGTTAAACTCGAAGGATTTACTGCCTACCTTAATATTCATAGTTAATTTGGTATTGGGTTGCTCCTTCAATAAGTAGAGAATGTTATCAATCTTTGTCCCACTTGTGGTTATCTGATTCTCGCTCCACACCTTAATAATATGATATAAGAATGCAATAAACTCAAATGTAGGTTGAGCTTTTAGCCCTAACTTTTTTATTGCATCCTGTATGTACGTGAATTTATAAAATCCATCTTCTGTAAAGGGTAGTTCTTTTAGATAGATTTCTCTACTACGATAGTATGCAAATGGAGCTTGGAGTGGTTGATAATCGAAGCCATTGAAGCATGGGAAGTTTCTACAATAGATTCTGATATATTCAATGCTCTCCAAAATAGAAGTAACATCTTCATGCTGATATTCATTTTTGAAATCAGTTTCTAAACTACTCTCCATATCAGTCAGCATAGTTTCATCAATCTTAGGGAGCATATCTTGTGGCTCTTCATAAGGGGAGTTTATATATTCAATGAACAGATTATCATCCATAATGCTTTTTGCTCTAATTCAGTACAAAGTTAAAAAATAATCCTCACCTGCATTTGCTGCAAGTGAGGAATTATTAGCTTACTTACCAAACACGTACTTCACAACTTTGGCGTTAGCCTTGTTCTCATTTACAAAGTCACGTTCAATATAAATGTCTGTCACTTTCATTGAGTCGTCTATGTGATTAAGGGCTGCATGGACTATATATTTGTCTATGCCTACTTTGTTCAATGCAATAGTAGCCCATGAATGGCGCGCTGCATAGTACTCCAAATCATCTACTTCTAATATTGAACCAATCTCTTTCAATCCAGAATTGATAGCCTTGTTAAATGTCTTTTCATCCCCATAATATTGATAGAAGTTGAACAGACGTTTTCCTGTGCTATCCTTGTACTTATCAATAAGAGGTTGCACTATCTTAGGAATATCTACCATCATCTTTGCACCATCCAATCTACGAGCCTTGGTTTTGGTTCTGTTATAGATAATAGTGTTCCCTCTCATTTTAGTAGCATTGTAAAGGTCTGCTGAATTGATTCCAATAAGACAGAATGAGAGAATGAAACAATCTTTAGCCAAGTTATAACGGCAGGTGGACTTATATCCTTTCTTCATGTCTTTATAAGGCAGCTTCCACACCTTTTTAATGATGTCTGCTGGAATGGCTCTCTTACGTGTAGCTTCCTGTTTAGGTATCTTGAAGTCCTCAAAGGGTGAGTTAGGAATAAGAATAAGGTTCTTGTCTTTCTTATTGAACTTACGTTTGGCTTCATTGAACAGCTTCTTGATGCTTACCAAGTAGAGGGAAAGGGTGCGGTTAGAGGTCACACGTTTACCTTGCTGCATTAGTTTCTTGGTACGTGCATCACGTTCTCCAATTAAAAATGCTTTGAACTGTTCCAAGAAGTCTAAGGTGATAAGATTTATATCCAATTCTTCCTTACCTACAAACCGTACCAAAGCATTGATGGCAGTAGTGTAATTGGGTGCTCCTTTTATGGTAGTAGAAGCTATCCACTCACGACTGAACTTTATAAAGTCAATGGTCTGTTGCTTCTCTTGCTCTCCGTTTAGGAACTCAATTATCTCATCCAATGAATAATGATTTTGGTCTAATTGCAGTTTTAAGCACTGTTCCCTATAATAGAGAACAAGCCTATCTATTTCTCTCTTAATGGAAGTGTCCTCTTTGAATTTGAGGGATTTAGTTAGGTCTTGTTGAGTTACAAACAGGTTGGTGGATAAGCGTTTTACCTTGCGGTCTAATGTGAATCTAATCTTGACGTTATAAGTTCCGTCAACTTTTAGTTCACTCCTTTTAATCTCAGCTTTAATAGTCAGCATATTAGCTCTATTTTAATTAGTCAACAATTAGTCAACATCTGCTTAAAATAGGAGTAAATCAACCAAGAGCAACAGAGTTATATCTGGAGGGTCTGCAAACAAAAAAGGCTCCATTCTGTTAAGAATGAGCCTTTTAGTTTGTGGACCAGCCTGGGCTTGAACCAGGGACCTCCAGATTATGAGTCTGTTGCTCTAACCAACTGAGCTACAAGTCCGGTGTATCCTTATATCGGATAGCGGGGACAAAAGTAGTATTTTCTCTTGAAATATGCAAACTTTTCAGATAAAAATGCGAACCTCTTTTGCTTAGAATTTATATGTTCGTTTAGGATTTTTGGGGAACCAACCTTTTTTCACACGTTCTTCCTGTTCAAAGACTTCTTTAATAGTCCAAAATGACGAGAATGCGAATACACCAAGAAGCGAGGCAATCAGGATGTTTTCAGTATAGAGGGAGCAATGACGCCGACAATTCCCAATAGCAGAAAAATCCACCAGCATTTAGTTCCCCAATAATATTCTGCTTTTACTACTATGGGGTGGAAGATGCCTATGATGAGAAAAGTACAGATACCGATTACAAGTCCTGCCAGATGATATTCGTTTAAGAAATCCATGTTTATGATAAGGTTATAGAGTGATAAAATAGTCAAGCATAAGGAGATGAAAAAGTGATAAGATAATAGCACAACGACCACAATAATACACGCTATTATCTTATCACTTTCACTTTATTTATCTTACTTTTCCGGACAAATAGGAATTTCTTTCTTGATGCTCTGCTCCAATGAGATTAGGGTTTCTGTTGCAGTAACACCGGGGATTTCCTGCATTTTATTATTCAGCAGATCCATTAGATGTTCGTTGTCGCGTGCATATACTTTAGTTAGCATAGTGTATGGACCGGTGGTAAAATGACACTCTACAATTTCGGGGATCTTTTGCATTTCGGCAACAACAGCCTTATACATAGAACCTTTTTCCAGTTTGATTCCTACATAAGTACAAGTTCTGTAACCCAAAGACTTGGGATTTACATGATAACCGGAGCCAACAATGACGCCCAAATCAATCAAGCGCTGCACACGTTGGTGAATTGCGGCACGTGATACACCGCATTCAGCTGCTACATCCTTAAAAGGAATACGGGCATTTTGGGAAATGATTTCCAGAATCTGCCGATCAAGATTGTCTATTTTTTCCATAATAGTAAATAAGTAAAGTTCTTGTTGTTATCAAATAGTAAGCAAATATAAGACTTTATTTTAATTTATCTATAAAATGGAAAGAAAAAAAGAATAAAAGTGATAATACGATAAAGTGATAGGGGGATAAGGTGATAAAGTGATAGGAGATGATGAGGTGATAAATTGGTAGGGTGATAATAAAATAGGGCGGTGAACTATTGTCGCTTTACCGCCCTATCATTTAATTGTGTTATTGTCTTATTTTTCGATACCTACCAGTTCTACTTCGAAAATCAAAGTAGAGAACGGTTTGATTTGACCACCGGTTTCTCTTGCTCCGTAGGCCAGGTCTTGCGGGATGTAAAGTTCCCATTTAGAACCTACCGGCATCATAGTGAGGGCTTCAGTCCAACCTTTGATAACTTGGTTAGCGCGGAACGTAGCGGGTTCGTTACGTTTGTAAGAACTATCGAACTCTGTTCCGTCAATCAATGTACCTTTGTAGTTTACTTTCACTTTGCTGCTATCAGCAGGGATTGCACCTGTACCTTTAGTGATAATCTTGTATTGCAGACCGCTTGGAGTGGTTACGACACCTTCTTTGGTTTTGTTTTCTGCAAGGAATTTTTCACCGGCAGCTTTGTTGTCGGCATATTTCTTTTCCATTGCTTTAGCTTTTACTGCATCCATTTGAGTCTGCATGAAAGTTTGAGCTTCTTCTTTGGTCATGATACCTTTACCGACAACTCCGGCAACGAAACCTGCCAACAGGTTCTCACGACTGATAGTTTGTGTAGAGTCTTCACCGAAAATCTGTTGGTTGAAACCTTCTACCCATTGTTTGCTTACCATTTGTCCGATTTGTAGACCTGCCATGTAAGCAATATCATTTTTTTCGATTTTAGATGCACCTTCGTTGAAACCTTTCAGGAACTGTGCCATTTGGGTAGAATCGATGCCTTGTTGTGCAAGATACTGATCCAAACCTTCGGTACGTGCCATACCGATAGCGTAAGATAATGAATCAACGTCCGTTTTCAGATTTGCTTTCGGACTTTGTGCAGTGCAAGAAGCCAAACCGGCAGCTGCTGCAAGAGCCATAATAAATGTTACTTTTTTCATTTTGCTTTTAAAATTATTTATTTAATACTTTAAGTAGTTCTACTTCAAATATGAGCGTGCTGTGCGGCGGAATCATTTCGCCTGCTCCTTGTGCTCCGTAAGCCAATTCGCTGGGGATGTAAAGTTTCCATTTAGCTCCTTCAGGCATCAGTTGCAAAGCTTCCACCCAGCCTGGAATTACCTGGCTCACACCGAATGTAGCAGGCTGTCCCCGTTTGATAGAGCTGTCGAACAGTGTTCCGTCAATCAATGTACCTTCGTAGTGACATTGTACCTGATCGGTGGCTTTTGCGTATGTACCTACGTTACCCTCGTTGATGACCTCATATTGGAGTCCGCTGGGCAGGGTAACTACTTCCGGGCGTTTTTTGTTTTCTTCGAGGAACTTCTTGCCGGTTTCAATATTGGCGGCATTCATTTTTTGTTCCAATTCTTCGAAATATTTGTTTACTATTTCGCGGGCTTCCGTATGGCTGATAGCCGTTTGGTTGCCTTCCAAGACATCTTTGATTGCTTGTGCAAAGTCATCTACTGCGATGCCCTTAGCACCCATACTTAAAAGATTTTGACCTATTCCGAGGCCGATAGCATAACTGAATTTGTCCATAAATTGATTTTGTTGACGGCTGAAATGATTTCTTTTCCAGCCCATTGCAAATTAACGAATGGCAAAAGTACGTCTTTTATTTGAATGATTTTGTTTTTTTCAGATTAAAAAAATCTTTAAGCAAGTGAAAATAACTTCCCTCTTTTCGGTATTATTCATACATTTGTATAACTATATAAACTTTAAGGAGATATAAAGATGAAGAACTTGGTTGTTTTGTCCGGTGCGGGGTATGAGCGCCGAGAGTGGCATCAGTACTTTTTCGTGATGCAGGCGGGTTGTGGGATAAGTATCCGGTAGAACAGGTGGCTACTCCCGAAGGTTATGCCCGTAATCCGGAACTGGTCATCAACTTTTATAACGAGCGCCGCAAGCAATTACTGGATGTAGAGCCGAATGCCGGGCACATCGGGCTTGCCGGACTGGAGAAGGATTTCAATGTGACAGTTGTTACACAGAACGTTGACAATCTGCACGAGCGTGCCGGAAGTAAACGGGTTATTCATCTTCATGGCGAACTGACAAAAGTTTGTTCCAGTCGCGCCCCTTATAATCCGCATTACATAAAAGAACTGAAACCGGATGAATACGAAGTGAAGTTGGGAGATAAGCCGGTGACGGTACTCAGCTTCGTCCTTTATCGTCTGGTTCGGGGAGGCGGTTCCTGAGATTGAAACGGCTGTCAACTACGTGGAAAAAGCGGATATATTCGTTATTATCGGTACTTCGATGAATGTATATCCGGCTGCCGGATTGCTGAACTACGTGCCTCGTGAGGCCGAAGTGTATCTGATAGATCCTAAACCGGTAGATGTACATTCCACGCGGCGGATACATATAATCCAAAAGGGAGCATCGGAAGGCGTGCAAGAGTTGCGTTCGCTGCTTAAATCCTAAGTACGCTTGCCCGTAGCCTATATGTACGTGTCACTTCATTGGCAATGTTGTGCCACTATGATGGCAGGCCTGTGCCTGCTCGATGGCATAAGTGTGCCAATAAGGCGGCACATTCGATTTTATTAAACCGTACAGATTATTTTTTCAGTACCGCCCTCAGTACGAACCAGGCATGATAGCTGCGGTGCTTATCCAGCCGTAATGTTGCGCCATGATGCGGAAGCGCTCCTTGAGCGAGGCTTCCCGGTTCCGGGTAGTCATACCCTCGTCCAGATAGTCTATTATCGTGAGATGAGTATTGTGTAGCGTCTGCGCTTTCTTCATGATACGGATACACCAGTCGAAGTCGGCGGAGAAACGGTACTTCAAATTATATGGTTCTGCTAAAGCGCGCTTGGCAAAAAATGCCTGATGGCAGACAAGCATTCCTTGTTTGAAGCTTTTCCACGTCAGCGTTTCCGGGGCGGACAGACGGCGCATACGGACAAAGTGCCCTTCTTTATCTACCAGAGCCGTTTCGCCATACAGCACATCAGGCAATTCGCTTCCTGTCAATGTATGTACATTTGTTGCAGCGTATCATCCTCATGGAAACTGTCGCCGGCATTGAGGAAACAAAGGTAATCGCCCGTAGCCAGCCGGATGCCTTTGTTCATGGCGTCGTACAAACCTTTATCGGGTTCGCTTACTACCTGTGCGATGTGATTCTTGTAGCGGTCTGTGATAGAAAGCGTTTTGTCTTTCGAGGCCCCGTCCACAATGATATACTCCACATGGCGGTAAGTTTGCGAGATAACGCTCTGGATAGTGTCTTCCAATACCGCTTCGGCATTGTAGGCTACGGTAATGACGCTGAACTTGGGGGTGGGATGATTATGCATTTCTTCCGGTGACTTTGTTGTACAGGTCGATATATTTTTTAGCGATAGTACCTTCCGAATAGTGGGTGACGGCTTTCCGACAGGCTTGTTCGGAGAGGCTGGAATAATCCGGGTCGGTAAGCGTCCAG
>ENA-OQLB01000263-OQLB01000263.1-human-gut-metagenome-genome-assembly--contig:-NODE-263-length-31331-cov-4.207153_pt1 | contig 31331 bp, 39 predicted proteins | sample MGYA00242656_ERZ504813 | MGnify/ENA primary metagenome ERZ504813 (study PRJEB26092, sample SAMD00036388) | human gut metagenome | host: Homo sapiens | study: EMG produced TPA metagenomics assembly of... | reverse complement strand
TTTATCTGTTCGAACAAATATGCAAACACATAGTGGTATAGAGTATAGAATCAACTTGTCGGTACAATAGTTATTTCAGCAACGATGTAATCAATCGGATATTCGCAATCCGCTTCCGCTACGTGGCTCTACACCATATGGTAATAACCAGAAGGAGGATCTACTTATGAAGAAAAGAAAAAATGTTATAATTCCTATGATGCTCGTAGCCGCAGTTGCCGCTGCGTCCATACCTTGTAGTTCTCAGGATGTTGAGGCATCCTCCAATACCTATGAAGTAAGTGTAAGTAAAGGTTATCTGGCTCTCCGCTCTTCCATGGCATATGATTCTTCCAATGAAATCGGAGAACTATATTCCGGCGATCTGGTTGAAGTTACAGAATATACCAATGGCGACTATTGGTATGTTTATTCTCCGAAATATGACTGTTGGGGATATGTAAACAATGATTATCTGGTTTCCCTCTATTCCCAGTCAGGCGGCTACTCTTATTCTACTTCCTATACAGTTAGTGTAAGCAAAGGATACCTGGCTCTCCGCAATGCTAAAGCATACGATTCTTCTAACGAAATCGGGAAGTTATATTCCGGCGATACCGTATCTGTTTCTGACAGCAGTGATCCACAATATTGGTATGTCTACGCTCCGAAGCTGAACTGCTATGGATATGTAAATAAAGACTATTTATATTACAGTGGCGGCGGAGCAAGTACGCAGAGTGTTTCCCGTTATTATGGTGAATCAAGAACAGTAAGTGTTGCTACCGGTTATCTGGCTCTTCGCACCCAGAAAGCTTACGATTCCTCCAATGAAATCGGACAGTTATATTCCGGCGATACTGTTCAGCTACTGGATACCAGCGATTCCCAGTATTGGTATGTCTATGCTCCAAAATATGATATGAACGGTTATGTAAATAAGGATTATCTCATCGGTGGAACAGCATACACCACTAAAACTGTAAGTGTTGCCACAGGTTATCTGGCTCTTCGTAATGCCAAAGCATACGATTCTTCTAACGAAATCGGACAATTATATTCCGGTGACACCGTTCAGCTTATTGATTCAAGTGATGCACAATACTGGTATGTTTACTCTCCGAAACTTTATCTGTATGGATATGTAAACAAGGATTATCTGTATTAAATACAACCATTTAACAGCCTGCTATTCCGCAAAGTGTTTGGGTATAGATATAGCAAAATCTTATTGCCAAAGGCGATTTTTTATGGATTTTGCTTTTGCCCAATAGTCAGGTAGAGATCTCTTATTTAAGCAGGGTACCTACTGATCAGTAAAATATAATAATGAAAGGACTCTCTCTATCATGAGCCCCAAACAAGAAATAAACCACAAACATTCGCAAACATTTTAATAGTATCATTTACAATATCTCACGCTACACAGAAATCGTGCTGTCTATCATCATCCTTGTAGTGATCGCATTGGCCGGAATCCGTCTTATCATGGAAGTTGCAGGCACCGCTGTTCCTGATATGGATACAGAATTCTTCACCAGCTTCCTGTCCCAGGCATTGTCCTGGTAGTCGGCGTAGAGTTTGTAAAAATGCTCTGCAACATTCCACACAGACAGTTGTCGAAGTTCTCATGTTTGCCACTGCACGTCAGATGGTCGTTGAACATCTCGGTTCAAATGAGACACTTCTCGGTGTTATCAGTATTGCAATACTTTTCGGCATCCGCAAATACCTCATGACCGACAACGATGACATGAACTCACACAAAAATAAAGACACATAAGAACATTAAAATTTGCTCTCTTGTTCAGGAAAGAATCCTGCAAGCAGGATTCTTTCTGCGGCGGATCGTTTTAGCGACATAATTCCTCTCCGCCGCAGTGCGATTATGCCGAAAGGCTTTTATTATATCAATCATAGAAACATTACGGAATTAATTTCCTGTGATTGATATAATAAAAAGGCTGCATGGTTTCATACTATCTGTAATTTTACAAACAGTACGAAACTATGCAGTCTCTTTTTTATTTCCACATACTGATAAACGGTTGTCTCAAAAAAAGGTATATTTCATATATTTTATAGTTAATATTATCAGTACGATGGGTTCTGTTTAGCAGTTTTTTGTTTTGTAATTTTTTATTTAATGATTTTTGTTGATGTTTTGTATTTAATAATTTCCACCGAAGAACTTGCTATCTTTCGGAAGTTCATAGTCTTTGAAATAAGTGCCAAAATCAATCTTCAGATAATTGCAGAGATTAGCCAGTTCAACCATAGTATTGTCATTTACTGGAATGCCATTTTCCCTGCGTTCTTTTTCTGCCATAATTTCTTTCTCACCATGAGTATAAATCTGCTCTGCACCTTCGGCCTTCGGACTCTGGCGAAGAGTTTCCAGATATTCTGAGAAATGCGCCTTGATATCATCTGCATTTCCGAAGATTGCAGGATCGATTGCTGCAAATCCATGGCAGATACCTGTCTTATCTTTAAATGTACAGCATTTATCAGAAGTAACACCCATAGAAAGAATAGAACTGAAAATCTCACAGAGCATTCCATATCCATAACCTTTATGGCTTCCATTCACTTCTTTATTTCCACCAAGTGGCATAATTCCGCCGCCTTTTTTGCCAACAATATTTGCAAGTACAGCCGGTGCATCCGTACTTTCATGTCCGTCTGCTCCGAGAGCCCAGCCCTCAGGAAGCTGTTTACCTGATTTATTATACATTTCCAGTTTACCTCTGGTTACAACTGTTGTAGAGCAGTCAAAGAGAAACGGATATGGCTCTGCAGGCATCGCTACTGCGATCGGGTTGGAACCTAACATTGCCTTACGTCCAAAGGTAGGTACCATGATTGCTTCTGAGTTAGTGCATGCCATTCCAAGCAGTCCCTGTTTAGAAGCCATTTCCGCATAATATCCTGCAATACCAAAATGATTGGAATTTCTTACTGAAACGAAACCAACGCCTGTTTTTTTTGCTTTCTCAATTGCTTTCTCCATTGCAAAATGACTGATCAACTGTCCCATTCCGTCATGTCCGTCGATCACTGCTGATACAGGTGTCTCAAATACAACCTCCGGTTCCGCATCCGATGAATCGTACCTTTCTCAATTCCTTTATCATATCTTACCATTCTCTGCATTCCGTGACTCTCAATCCCGTACAGATCTGCGGTAAGTAAAACATCTTTAATAATATTGGTCTGTTCCTCATTGAAACCAAACTTTCGAAATACATCGTGGCAAAAAGTATTTAATGTGTCATAACTCCATTTCACGTAACCCATAACTGTAAAATCCCTCCTTGAAGTACTACTCGTTCTCTTTTTGGTATTACCAATTTTCTGATTTGATTATACCACTTGCTTTTTCAAAGCGCAATACGCTATTTTATTTTTTTCAGAGCTTACTATTTTTTTGAAATATCTTTTTATAATCAGATATTTTTGTCTCTTGCTTTTATAAAAGCTCAGGAATATACTATGAACAGATAATAAACTGGCTGTTAAACAGTCTGTACCTTTCAGGGTATTCTCATTATCTCCTCATATTTTTCAGAAAAGGACTATTACATTATGATTCAAGACATCGCACCACATATTTACCATAACGAATACAAACCATCTGCCCCGGATAAAGACAGCTTCATCCTCACCTATGAAAAAGGCAGAATTCTTCTTCCCCGACAGAATCGCGAAGAGGCAATCACATTTCCACGTTTCCAGGAATTAGAGGAACGGCTCGATAATCTTTATGTGAACTATATCTACCTCTTCTCCATTGATGACCAACGCTTTTATCTGATCCCACATCTGGATACTGCACTTCTTCCTGACTATGAATTCCAGGATGTACGTGTTCTGCGTACTGCACATCCGCAACATCTGGCATTTGCAGGGATTACAGGACATCAGTTGTTCCAGTGGTACAGCAATCGTCAGCATTGTGGCTGCTGCGGAAAACCAATGGTTCACAGCCAGAAGGAACGTATGATGGAATGCCCTTCCTGTGGCAATCACGAATATCCGGTTCTGTGCCCTGCTGTTATTGTGGGGATTACAAACAAAGATAAGATCATCCTCTCCAAATATGAGGGACGCAACTTCAAACGCTATGCTTTGATTGCAGGTTTCGCAGAAATCGGGGAAACCATCGAAGAAACCGTACACCGTGAAGTAATGGAAGAAGTAGGTCTGAAAGTCAAAAATCTCCGCTACTACAAGAGCCAGCCATGGTCCTTCAGCGGCTCTCTGCTGTTTGGATTCTTCTGTGATGTAGACGGTGATGATACCCTGACCGTTGACCATGAAGAACTCTCCATGGCACAGTGGGTAGAACGTGATAAAATCCCGGATCAGGCAATAATATCAGCCTGACCAAGGAAATGATGATGCTCTTCCGTGATGGAAAGGAACCCAGATAAACAATATTTTATATCAGAAAAAGCTCACAGAATATTTTTCCCTATTATGACAAAAGGATACATACACGGTAATGTTACTGTGCATGTATCCTTTTCGTTTCTCTGTAAAATTGCTTCACTATATTCTCAAAAATATTTCTGATTACTCTTCACGCCGCACTCCCGCTGCCAAATCCACGGCTTCTGCGGTTTCCATTACATTCCTGTTCGAATTCTTTCAGTTTCCGTCTTGCTTCCGGTGTCAGACTGGTCGGAACTTCAATCTGTACAGTTGCATATTCATCACCGTGCACAGACGGATTATTCATTGCAACAATACCTTTACCTCTCAGACGTATCTTCGTTCCGGACTGAGTACCCGGTTTAATGTTACAGAGAACATCACCGTAAATAGTGTGAACCTTCGCCTCACCGCCAAATACTGCTGTTGTAAATGGGATATTCACTGTTGTGTAAACATCTCTGCCTTCCCGTTTATATCCGGTTTATCCTGAACATTTACTTTCAGAAGCAGATCACCGGCTTCACCTCCGCCAACTCCCGGATAGCCTTTTCCTTTAAGTCTGATAGATTTACCGGATTCAATACCTGCCGGAATATTGACTTCATAGTTCTGGACGCCACCATTACTGCTCTGCAGACGGATAACCTTCTTGCCACCAAAAGCAGCTTCATCAAAGCTGACAGTAACCTCTGCATGAAGATCCTCACCTTTGCTGCTGTAAGAACCGCCAAAGCCCTGACTGCGAAAATCACTTCCACCTGTACCAAAGCCACTGCCGAATCCATCAGTTCCGTTACTTCCGAAACCGCCAAAACCACTTCCGTGAAAGCCACTGCCTCCAAATCCGCTGCTTCCAAAACCACCTGATGCTTTACTCTTCTTAAATCCACCACCAAAAAGGTTCTTCAGGATATCATCCATATCTTCGCCATTTTCAAAATGATATTCATGATAACCATTGCCATCACTGTACGAACCATGGAAACCGCTGCCAAATGGATTGCCTTGCGCTCCGCCAAATCCACTGCCCTGTGCGTTTCCATAATTACCGGCGCCTTCTTCAAAAGCAGCGTGGCCAAACTGATCATACAGTTTACGCTTCTTCTCATCACTCAGAACATCATAGGCTTCATTTACTTCCTTAAAGTGCTCTGCTGCCGAAGCATTTCCCTCATTACTGTCCGGATGATATTTCTTGGCCAGTTTTCTGTATGCTTTCTTAATCGTTGCTGCATCCGCGTTTTTGTTCACGCCCAGAACTTCATAGTAGTCTCTTTTCAATATCATCACCTTCCCTCATAAACACATTCTAACGCAATCATTCCTGACTTCATATTTCTGCAATCCTCATTATGCAAACAACGGGAAGCCAAAAGATTTGACCTCCCGTTGCTGTAACTTAACATCTATTATCCTTCAATGGAGATGCTGTGCTTCTGTTCCACTGCTGGCTTTGCTTCTTTCTTCGGAACAAATAATGTCAGGATACCATGTTTGAATTCTGCTTTGATGTCGTCCTGATGTACTTCTTTACCTACATAAAAGCTACGACTGCAGGCACCTGCATAACGTTCTCTGCGGATATAACGTCCTGTCTCTTTTTCCTGCTCATCTTTGTCCAGGCCTTTCTCTGCACTGATAGTCAGATAACCATTTTCAAGTGCTGCATGGACTTCATCTTTCTTAAATCCCGGAAGATCTACAACCAGTTCGTATCCATTATTCATTTCCTTGATATCAGTTTTCATTACATGATTTGCTTTATGTCCATAAAGTTTCTTCTCTGCATCTTTCATTGCTCTGTCATCATAATAGAATGGGAAATCTCCAAAAAGTCATCAATAAATTTTCTCCAAAAATACTAGGCATTAACATAAGTCATATCTCCTTTTCTAATATATTTTATATATGTCAAATCTGTTCACCAGATTTACTTTCCAAATCTATCGCTACAGGTTTTTTCAACCTTTTATCTTCAATCTTTTAGTATAAACTTTTATTTCTGTTTTTAATCTCTGGCTGACCCTTAACGGGTCAGTCAGAATATTTATTCATCAGCCTTCAATGGCAATTGTTTTCTTCTGTTCTACTGTTGGTTTTGCTTCTTTCTTTGGTACAAATAATGTGAGGATACCATGTTTGAATTCTGCTTTAATGTCTTCTTTCTCAACTTCTTTACCTACATAGAAGCTACGGCTGCAGGCACCTGCGTAACGTTCCTTACGGATATAACGTCCTGTCTCTTTTTCCTGCTCATCTTGTCCAGGCCTTTCTCAGCGCTGATAGTCAGATAACCATTCTCCAGGTCAGCCTTTACTTCATCTTTGGTAAATCCCGGAAGATCTACGACCAGTTCATAACCTTTATCAGTTTCCTTGATATCGGTTTTCATTATATGACTGGCTCTGCGTCCGTAAAGTTTCTTCTCTGTATCTTTCATTGCTCTGTCATCATAATAAAATGGAAAATCTCCAAAAAAGTCATCAAATAAATTTTCTCCAAAAATACTAGGCATCAACATAAGTCATCTCTCCTTTTCTATACCGTCCATCTGTATATGATGGACTCTCAGTTATGCATCTTTACCTTGTTTCTTTGGAACTTAGGTTATCAGGAATCTCATAGAACTTATTTCTTTGTTCTCTTTTTGTTCCCCTTCCTTTGTTCTAGCTGTAATATAACACTTATTATTAGCACTGTCAAGAGGTGAGTGCTAATTATTTTGTGAAGATTTTGTGAAGCCTTGATTTTACGGGCTTCACAGGGATTTTTCACTTGCTTTCGCACTCGATTTTCTTGATTTGACCACATTTTTACGACAAATTCTTGGAAAAATATATTCGTCTGATTTTCTTACCACATTTTACGACAACGACTTATGGTTTATACCACAGCAGGTACGGTTTCTGGCAGGTTCATTTTGGACATCTCGTTCTCCACATGAGACTTTTCTGCAATATGATTATAGACATTCATTGTAATCTGTGCATCTGAATGGCCCATCACATACTGCATAACTTTGGGATTGACGTTATTCTCACCCAGTCTGGTACATCCCGTATGACGAAGGGTATGCGATGAAATAGGAGGCATCAGCTCCGGCTCTCTCTTCTCTTCTTCTGCCAGTTTGCTTTCTTTCTTATTATAGGCATTGACAATATTTTTCAGAAAGCTGTTCACTCCCGCCGGCATGATCGGACGCCCATGCTTTGTATTGAAGATGAATCCACTACGTCCACCGATCTCCACATTACTCTGCAAACCAAGCATCAGATTCAGTTCTCTCTGCTTACGGAACGCATCATATACCATCTGTGTCATAGGAATGTCTCTGATTCCTGCATCCGTTTTGGTTTCTGAATCATGGAAACAATATCCTTCATCACCTTCATAATACACAAGCTGTCCACCTACATGAATCTCCCTGTTCTTCATATCCACATCTGACCAGGTTAAGCCGATAGTCTCACTCACTCTCAGGCAAGCTCCAAACATAACCTGCATCATTGGAAGATGAGGCTTATACACATTACTCTGTTCAACAAACTTCAGGAGTTTTTCCTGCTGTTCCAGTGTCAGTGCTTCTTTCTCCTTTGCCGGAGCCCCATAATCTCCAAGTGTTCCAGTTACCGGATTCTTACGGATAATCCCGTCTTCCACTGCCAGTTCAAAACTGGGATTCAATAAACCATAAAGACCTTTGATCGTACTGTGTGCCAGTCCTTCATCTGACAATGAGGAAAAGAACGTCCTTACGTGAGATGTCTTAAAATCTACAACACGAATATTTCCTAAAGTATTTCGTATCCGGTAGTCCCACATACGGATATAATTCTTTTTCGTTCTTTCCTTGATATTCTTTGTTGCCATGTATCGCTCAAACAACGTATTTACAGTCAGCTTCTTGACTGATGCGTCTGTAATAAGCAGATCATCCATATCCTTATTGATCTTCTTTTCCATTTCTCGCAGACTCACCAGATCAGCTGCATAAACCGAATTACGCTTTCCGGTAATTTCATCCTTGTAACGATACTCATAACGTCCATCCGGGCGCTGGTATTCACCTGTTTTTAAATTTCTGCCTTTATTATCTTTTCTTGCCATATCAATCATTCCTTTCACTTCATTTTTCGTTATTCGGAATGATTTTTGTCCTGTCGGTATCAGTCATTTACTGCCTGATATCTGCTCACAGATTAACATAATATTTTATGATTTCCAAGGGTAAATTCCTGCAAAATGCTAATTTTTATTTGCCTTTTTTATAGGAATATTTTTCACTTTTCATTCCGAAGGAAAGTTGTTGTATTTTATCCTCTCATCTTTCATTACACTGCCATTGCATCAATATATTTTTTTATCTTATCCACGTTATAAAGAACACGTCTTCCAACAATCACTCTTGCTTCTGCATAGTCTGCAATTTTCTTTGCAGTTACTTCTCCGCAGGATAACATTGCCATTAATCCTTCAATATCTACCGTCAGACGGTTTTCAGCCTTATACTCTGTTGTTTTTCTCATGATGCACATACCTCCTTTCCTCCGTATTCTTCTGCATCACCTCCCAGACAGCGGTTATGCCCGTTGTCAGTACACTCTACTTTTTGTTTAGACTTCTTACAATGATTTTCCATTCCGTTCGACGTGTTGGCTTCCATTTGTATATGGCGGTGTCAACGTTACAATTGACCTCTATCAGAAATCTTTCTGAATACTGGCAGCTTCTTCTCAAGCATACCAGCCGTTGCCGGAGTATCTTCGGTTTCCACATACTACTCTCTGATACAGCGATGGAATCCTGTGTTACCTTTAAGCCCCGAAAGGCACCCATACAGCTCATTCAATTTTCAATGTTCAACAATCAAAAGTTTTGTAGGTATACATTTTTGTACCTATTTCGATTTAATGCCATTATATCCCCAGTTACTGCTAATGTCAATAGCACTTCATGTTGTTTTAGGTTCTTTTTTGTTACTCTTTTTCATTGATTTTCTGCCAGCTTGTGTTATAATATGGACAAATAGTTATTCATTTCTTGATTTCACTATCTTTAACGGATGTTTATCAGGACTAATGCAGAGGTGACTTTATGAATTTTAATCTGAAACTAAAAAAAATCCGGACATTCCGGAAAATGACACAAAAAGAACTGTCAGAGAAGATCGGACTGACCGATCAGCATAGAATTGTACAATATGAAAAAGGTGTTCGTGTTCCAAAAAAAGATCTGGTTGATAAAATGGCTAAGGCTCTTGATGTTAATCCTTATACCCTCTATGATACCGCTGGACGTGACGCTTCCGAAATGATGGAACTGCTTTTCTGGCTGGATGAATTTAACCCATCTGCCCTGCATCTGTTTCTACCTCGAAATTTCCTGGTGAAAAATGCAATGAAGTAGCTGACACTTCCGTTTACTACCATGACAACGATAGTTGGCCTGCTCATGCACCTGTCTGTATGTGGTTTGACTATGGAGTTCTGAATGATTTTCTGAAAGAATGGGTGGTTCGAATGGATGAACTGAAATCCGGTGTGATTACCAGAGATGAATATTTTGAATGGAAAATCAACTGGCCGTATACCTGTGATGATTGTGGAAAACGGAAACCCTCAAAACAGTGGCGGAAATCAAACGAATAGAATTTAGTGAAACTTAGCAAAACTTAAATTCACTGTATTTTTTCTCTTTGCTCAAAAAAGGCACTGCAAACCAATAATTCTATGGTTTTCAGTGCCTTTTGTTCTATACACTAAGTTTCCAATTTGCTGCTTCCGTCTGCAGATCAACCAGCTTACGATATAGACCATTTTTCTTCATAAGCGTATCATGGTTTCCTTTTTCTGCCACAACACCTTTATCCAGAACAACGATCTGATCCGCTGCTTCAATCGTTCTCATCCTATGAGCGATTACCAGAACTGTCTTCCCACTGACTAGTTCAGATATCGCTTCCTGTATCTGTGTTTCACTGTCCACATCTAAAGAAGCAGTTGCTTCATCCAGTAAAATAACAGGTGCATCTTTTAAAAGTGCACGGGCAATGGAAAGACGTTGGCACTCCCCGCCAGAAAGCGTAGAACCATTTTCTCCGATTACCGTCTGATAACCCTGCGGCAATTTTTCGATAAAATCATGACATTTTGCAGCCTTTGCTGCAGCAATAACATCCTCATCACTTGCACCTTTTCGTCCGACACGGATATTTTCCATAATTGTATTATTGAAAAGAACAACATCCTGAAAAACAATCGAAAAATCTTTCATCAATGCGACCGGATCAATTTTTGCGATATCTGCACCACCAAGTGTAATTTTCCCACCATCCACGTCATAGAATTTAGCTGCCAGTTTTGCTATGGTGCTCTTACCACCGCCGGATGGTCCTACTAATGCAGTCACCTGTCCCTGTTTTGCAGTAAAAGATACATCTTTTAAAACTGTTTTTCCTGTTTCATAAGAAAACTTCACATGGTCAAAAATCACATCATATCCTTTGGTGTGATACTCTGTCTGCCCGTTTTCTAACGGATATTCCTGGATTTCTTTCAAGCGTTTTACCTGTAAATTCACACCAAAAAGTTCTGCCATATTCGCCATAGCTCCAGAAAGTGGATCATACAGACGGGAGGCTGCGATCAAATATAGAATATAAGTAAACAGATCAATTTTTTCCTTTAAAATCAGCGAACTTCCCACAACAATAACCGTTGCCAGTCCAAGCCGTAAGACCATCTGACCGGTTGTAAGAAGACTCGCACTGACCATTTCACTGGAAATCTGCGCTTTTTCTGCTGCATCCAATTTCGCATCCAGTTTCTCCAGATAAGTTTTCTCCTGATTACATGCCTTAATATCCTGTACCGTTTCCAGACATTCCTGTATTCCTTCTGACAAATCAATTCTTGTTGTCATATATTTCTTTGCAAGCAGTTCCTGCCACTTGCGTGAAAGAAGAACAATTGCAAATGCCACCGGTGCAACCCACAAAAGAGCAATTCCCATTTTCCAGTTCATAACAAGAAGTACCAGACACACAATACTTGTAGAAATAAGTGCTCCAAAAAATTGCGGAACTGTATGGGAAAACGCATGCTCAAAACTGGCACAGTCGCCCATAATTGTACTTGTCAGATCAGCAAGGTCACGTTCATGGAAAAATCCAAGCGGTAACGTCCTGAGCTTTTCTGCAAGTGTAATGCGTCTACGTTCACTTTCCTCATAGGTACCAATATAGCTTTTGTATACTGCAGATAATGAAGGACAAAAATAATCACTAAAATGATAATTCCAACAACTGTATATCCTGCAAATCCTGCCACTTTTTCTTCCATTCCAAGAGCCATAGGAAGCATCGTATTTAATACTATTGCAAGTAGGCAACCGGGAGCATCAGACTGATATTTGCCAGTACAGAATAAACAATTGCTTTAAAAAGATCCTTTGCACCCTGGACACTCAGAGCGTATTTTTTCTGTAATCTGTTAATCATGATTTTCCTCCTTTCTCACAGTCGTTCCAACCTTCCAGATAATCTGTGTCTGATATTCTTTCCACATGGATGCGTAGACACCATTCTGTTTCAGCAATTCATCATGATTGCCTCGTTCTATTATTTTTCCATCACCAAAGACCAGAATCATATCTGCATCCTGAATCGTGGACAGACGATGTGCAATCATAAGTACTGTTTTTCCGCTGGTCAGTCCTTCAAAGGCAAGCTGGATCTGATGCTCATTTTCCGCATCTGCAAAAGCTGTCGCTTCATCAAGTATAATAATTGGTGCATCTTTCAGAATTGCACGTGCTAATGCAATCCGCTGATTTTCACCACCCGACAGATAGGTTCCTCCACTTCCAACTATAGTATCCAAACCATTTGGAAGTCTCTCTATGATATCCTGACATTGTGCTGCTTCTGCCGCTCTCATCACTTCTTCACGTGTGGCATCTGCCTGGAAGCTCTAATATTTTCAAGTAAGGTATCATTGAAAAGACGGGTGTTCTGGAACACAAATGCAATCTGATCCATGAGGTCATTTTTAGCAATCTCACGAACATCCACACCACCCACTAAGACGTCTCCTTCCTGCACATCATAAAAACGTGGAATCAGACTGGCCGCTGTAGATTTGCCACTACCGGAAGCTCCGACTAATGCAATTTTCTTACCATCAGGGACTTCGAAGCTTACATGATACAATGCTTTTTTCTTAGCACCTGGATAAGTAAAAGAAACATCCTCGAATACAACAGAAGCATCCTTTGGCTGTTTTTGTGTATTTGATTCTTTAAGCGGTTTTTCCTGCAAAATTGCTTCTATTCTGCTTACTGCACTTTTTGCCGCCATTAACTGTTCGCTTGCAAACATGATTCGATTCATCATTGTTGTACAAACTGGCGTAAACAGACTGTAAAACAGGAAATCTAAAAACAGTTTCTGACGATCCGCCTGTCCACTTGCTGCCGAAAAAAGCATCAGTGCAGTCGGGATCAACAAAATAAAAGTTCCATTTAAAGTAATGTTAAATCCCGTCAATGGGATACGACAGCAGATTGCATATCCACTGGCATATTTTTTGTATTCTTCAATCGCTGCATGAAAGTTTTTGAATGAGTAAATGGTTTGCTGGAATACCTTTACAACCGGGATTCCACGAACGAATTCTACCGCTTCTTTATTCATATTTTCCAGTGCGGTCATGTATCCCGACATAAAATCGGCATTATCTCCACCCATCATTTTCTTTAAGAAAAATACACTGATTGCCAGTGGAATCAAACAACAGATTCCAAGTCTCCAGTCAAAGACAAACAACAAACTGATGACTGCAACCGGCATAACAACTGCACCGGTCAGATCCGGCAACTGATGTGCCAGAAACCCTTCGGTCAGTCCAGCATTGTCATCAATAATTTTCCGAAGTCTGCCACTGGCATTCTGACTGAAATATCCAAGCGGTAACGTGACAATATGGTGCATTGCCTCTTTTTTCATATTGGTAGCTGTACGAAATGCTGCCAGATGCGAACAACATAATGCTACAAAATATAATAAAATACTAAGTAACGAAAATGCTACTGCAAGCCACGCATAATGCCCACTGGAAGCTGCCAGTGACAAATCTCCCTTTTTCATCGCATACAAGATATCCCGAATCACAAACCAGATACAGACAAATGGAATAATAGAAAGCACCGTGGATATTCCTGCCAGAATGCAGCTGGCAATAGTCAACCAATGACGTTTCCCTGCAAATCCCCACATCCGGGATAACTCGGCATTTTTCTTTTTGCTCATGACCTTATATCCTCCTCAAAAAGCCGGTGGCATCAGAATCTCTCCGATTTCCACCGACTCAAATTTATTTTCACTATTCAGACAGATTCTCTTTACAGAATAACTGTATACAGTTCTCAACATCGGCTTTCGTATAGTCAACAGAAATTCCTGCTGCCAGCCAATAAGCATATTCACCTGCATCATATTTTTCCAATGCATCCAGGTCACTTCCATATCTGAACTCAATGTGCCATGTAGTTTCATCGTATCCGGAGCGATACAGAAATAGGTAAACTCGCCGGAATCAGCATCATCACTTTCGTAGATGTACAGACCACGCGTTTCTTCCATACCTACGTAATGATAAGAATGACTGAATACATCATTCCCCTCTTCATCCACACCAGATATTGTTGTTCCGTCAAACGTGAACTGATCTATATTCTGTAAAAATTCACAGTCGTATGCCATATTTCCATCCTTGTAGGTTTCCACTGCTTCTTCACCGGTGACTGTTCCAGTTACCATAGAAGACATTTTTTCAACAGCCGCCTGAGCATTATCCTCTCCTACAATTGCAGCACTGTCATCGAGCCACAGCTGATCGTATTCATCTGCCAGAATAACCGGCCACAGTTCCTGATAAGTACCTTTCAGATCGCATAAAAGCTGATCTGCTGCATCCTGATTCTCATCAGTTTCACTTTCCTTCTGTACGCTTGTAGTCTGTTCTTCTGTAGCACTGTTTTCTGTTTGCTTTGTTTCAGATGTGCTACTGCTTGTATTTCCACATCCCGTCAATAAAGAAATAGACAAAGTTGCTGCTAAAAACAAACTTGTTAATAATTTTCTCTGTTTCATTATAATCCTCCTAAATAAAAATATGCATTAGTTAGTATTATCTAACCAATACATATTTTATCTGGTACTAATATGAAACTCAATGACCTGGCAGACTAGTTTCTATCCAATCAGACATTCTTTTTATACTCCGTTGGTGTCATTCCATATTCACCTCGAAATGCCGAAGTAAATTTATTGGGATTTGTATATCCGATTTCTGTTGCGATTTCACCTACAGATAAATTCCCCTCCCGTAATAATTTTTCAGCAATTTGTAAACGATAAGTCCGGAGATACGCATAAACAGGTGCACCATACATTCCCTTAAAACAACGTTTCATTGCCGTAGGTGATATTTCAAAACGCTCTGCCAACTCCTCAATTGTATAATGTTCTTTGATATGTCCTACAATAAAATCATGAATCTGTCTGGTACAGTTCCTTTGCGATTTTGAGAAATAAACATAGTCGTTCTTAATCCTGTCAAAATCCATTTCTGTTAGTATCAATAAAAGCTCCAGAAGCTTTATTCTGATATAACTAGGCTTTATATGTTCCTGAACAGTATATAATTCCGAAAATATATGTTGGACAGTTTCATTTGCACGAACCATATAAAAATCCTGTTTTCCTGCAAACTCTGAAATTCGAGTAAGATTAATAGAAAGAAGTTTCAAGATTCTTCTCATCTCATCTGTAATTTCTTCCAACTCAATCGTTATCGTTATCCCATGATAATGGGAAGTAGGAAATGTTGATGTATGTGATTTCTTATGCAAGGTACAAATGGATAAATTTCCCGCTGCCATATAGCAATAACTACGCTCTCCAAACGCACACTCACACCGCCCCTCCCGACAATAATTAATTTCAATAAATCCAGGACGTGGACTCTGCATCTTATTACAATATTCCATATGCATATCATTATAGACCAGCTCCATTCCTGGAAATGTCTGATATACGGCGATATCTCCTGTACCACTTTCATTCTCAAGATGAAATCTTGAACATATAGCATCTTCTTTTTTTCTCCGGACAGAAGATCCATATAAATCAACACTTCTGAAATCCGATTCCACTTCCGAAGACGCAAAAAGTATATCTCCAGCAACCTTATATGGATTGTCCTCTGTTGTTACTGTTCTCATATTACACCTGTCCACTTTCTTCCGCTGCTTTTTTTACTTTTGTCTCCTCTTTCATAAAACATCATAGCTTATCTCCTTCAGCAATTAGTTTTATCTAACTTTCTCATATAAAAAAATGTTACCTTATAAAGCTCCAGTCCCTACAATAGGTAACATCGTTTGAGTTTCTATACTCTTTCAGTGTAACACCGTTAGGACTGACTGACAAGAAAATATAGAAATTCATTATAGCAAATAAATTCGATTTATTGTTCAATAGCCAACATTCTTATTATTCAAATATATTCTAATCAGAACAGCCCCTACATTTATGACAAAAATCACAAACAGCAGATTAAATGGCAAATATTCCCGTATCAAGTTTCCTAATACCGCAATAAAGGAAAAGCTGGCTATCAAAACCATTTTATAAATATCATCCCATATCTTTCGATACCGTTCAATTCCGCCCCATACAAGAAATACACCCCCGACAATTCCCGCCATAATCACAGCACTTGAAAATATTCGTTCAAAAACTACCTCTCCCGTAGAATATCCCATATAATCCAGCTGTTCAAACCATATCGCATACTTTCTGCACCAATTAACTGGCAACATAATCAGTTGCATTAAATCCCTTTGAAATGCTCCATTCTGAATAAGTGAAAAGAATATGACACAAAGATATCCCCAAGCCCAGAAAAACTGTATTTCTTTCATATCCTCCATTTCCGATTTTGCTTTTCTCCTGGCTTTTTGTATCTCCATATCTGCCCGTTTCTTTTCCCTTTCAGCCTGATACTCTGCCTGTCTTGCCTGTTTTTCTGCTTCTTCCTGTTTTTGCTGTGCCTGTTCAACCGCTTTCACCGACGATTGGTTCACCTGTGTCTGTAATTTAGAGTTCTGGTCCCGAACGTCTTTTATTTCTTCTTCGAGCTGCTCTTGCTCGTTCCTGCTCATTAAGCCATTTCTGTTTCTCAGATCGTCGTTGCTCTGCTGAAGCGACTGATTCAGCTTCTGCGTTTCGGACAGTTCGGTTGTCAGACGCTGAATTTCTACGGTTGATTTCCGAATTTCTTCTCGCAATCTCTGCCTGTCGGATAAGATTGTCTGTTTCTCTTCTTCCAGTGTCTGTATCTGCTTTTTCTGTGTTCGCATGAACTCTTTCGCTTTTTCGAAACTTTGTACGAGAATATCCCTCTCCACTTTGAGCTTGATCGGTGATTCCTCTGGTGTCTGTGATGGCTGCGTCAAGCTCTCTGTAATAGTTGCTGAGTTCTTCGTTTGCTCTGCTGTCTCTGTCGGCTGCAACTCTGGATTTTTCCCTATTTCCATTAAATTCATTCTCCAAGCCCTCCTTGCTGATGTCCAGATGGAATGTTTTGGATAGATTGCTGTCACGCACTTTCTTTCCATCCTGATTCTGGAATGTGATGTGCTTCCGTTTCTCTGTCCAATTTACGTTCCACCCGAACTGCTTCATTTTTTCTATAAACTTTTCTTTGCTGATACAATTTTCCAGTGCCTTTAACACTGCCATTGCACAATCCGCTACAAAGCTGTCCCTTACCTGTTGCCGGAACAGGTTATATTTATCCTTGTTCCATGCAATAACTTCGCCTTTTTCGATTTCACTGCCGTCAAAGTGTTTTCCTTTTTCTGCAATGGTCAATCCACGTTCCCGGCACATTTGATTGGTAAGCTGTTTCATACATTCCAGATCCTTTTTGGTGTTATGCAGCTTTCTCCCATCTTCATAACTTACTGAATTGGTAACCAGATGGCAGTGGATATGGTTTTTATCCTTATGCACAGCCACTAAGGTCTGGAATCCACTGAACCATTTTTCTGCAAACTCTTTTCCAAATTCAAACGCCTGCTCCGGGGTGATCTGCTCATCTTTATGCCAGGAAATAATGTTGTGGGCATACATTCTCCCGGTATCTTTATTCCACATCTTCTTTCTTCCAGAAAGGTTCTGTACACCAGATCATAGTCAATCTCATCATGGCGATACGGGCCTGTTACATAGGTAAGCAGTTCGCTGGTCTTGTCCTGTCGCAATACATATTCGATGCAGTTTCTCATTGCTCCATGTGTATTTGTCCGCTTATTAATCGTCTTATTAACTGCCATATCCTCTCACTCTCCTTCCGATACTTGAGAATATTTTTGTTGAGGAAATACAACATACTGTCATTTGGAACTTCTCCATCTGTATGCAGCTTTCTTGCAATCTGATTGATATTTGTAGTAGCTCCCCGAAGCTGACTGAGAATATCTGCAAACATCTGGTTCAATCTTTTTAATTCTTCCACTTCCTCTGTAGAAGCTATCTTCAAATCTGCGATTGCTTTTATTACAACTTCCTGCTGTGTTCTTCCTGATTCTTTAACCTTGCTCTGAAACAGATCGTATTCCTCTTTATTCATCCGTATGGTTACTGTATAATTTCGTTTTCTCATAGGCATTCGTCTCCTTTCTTTGCTTGATTTTTATTCTTTATTAACAGACAAATCATTCTGACCGATAAATTAACAACGGGATTCCATAAGGGCAACGCCCCTTTGGTGGGTGCAGGGTGAAACCTAGTCAATCAGTAAGTGTTCTGTAGAAATGTCCGGTGGACATTTCGCAGGAATACTTACGCCATTGACGTGCCGGGGTTCCAAGGGGCAGAGCCCTCTGGCAAGTTTAGGAACAGCCCAAAGGCTGGCTCCGGTGCAGAGTGGCTTGCCACTTTGCGAAACTTGCCTGTCATCTCCCCACTACTGAAGCAACACTAGCCAAGCAACATTTTCCCCACTGCATTATCAAATCTAAATGGAGATGACAGTGGTTTTGTGGTGCAGGGACAGACTGTGGAAGAAATAGAAAAGCTCCCATTTCGATAGATTTTCTCTTTCTGAAACAGACTGTTCATGCATCACTCCGATGCGAAGTATCGGACAATCATGTGCCGTATCCGGCACTCTATTCTTTTCTTCGCCTTGCTTGTTCAATCCACCCATCTGCCAACGCTTTTCTGTTATATTTTCCTGTTATTTCTGTCTTTCTTTTTCTGGATCTCTTTCCATTTCTGCTAAAAGACATAAAAATAGCAGTCATAAACATTTCTCCAATTTATAATGTCTGAAATGTCACCACTGCCATTATCTTTTTCTGCTATTCTGTTTTTGTAAAGCTAGTCCTTACTGTCAGTCTGTTTTCCTGTTACTGCTATTCCATAACCATCTAAAAACTGTCCGCAAAATCCAATGCTGCATCCATATCAGCTTCTTTTTCCCAATCCAGATTATCCTCCATAATCTCTCCATCCGTTTTCTCCATTGTCAGTGTTCTGTCCGGCAGATCACTTTCTCCTACCAATTCTTTTACAAACGGTACAAGCATTTCCATCAGATTCTTCGCTATAGCCATCGGGACGGATTCTTTCACTCCATCCCTGACAGCTGTTTCCACTCTTTCCAGAAAAGCATCTTCCTTTTCTCTGGTTTCCAGATACGGATCTGCTTCATTCCTGTACTCTCTGGAAAAATAATCATTCAACGCCACTACAACTGCTCTGGTGTACGATTTATATTTCTCCCTGTCCATTGTCTGCAAATATTCCCATGCCTTTCTGTCTTGTTCATCACAAAGATTCAAACGGATATTTGTATTGATGATTTTCCGTTCTTTTCTCATACAAGCATCCCTCCGTTTCTCTGGATTTTCCTTACGGTCATTGCTTCATAACCTTTCGCTGTGGCACAGATGTCCCGTACAATCGTTACCCGGCTCTTGTCATATTCTCCAAAATTCTGAATCATACAGCCGCCACCGCCGACCACATACAGACGCATCAGTCTGGATTATATTCCGTTCCCTCAGCTTATGGAAGATTTCTTTCGTATAATCCCGGCTGCTTTGCGAATGACTGAAAGATATTTTTCACCAATGTCTGCTGTCCCGGTACGGATCACCTGCTCAATCACCAACTCGTCCACCACCGTTCCCAGTTCTTTCAGCAGGGATTCCCTGACAGCAAGCACACACTGGTGTGTTCCATATTTCTCTGTAAAACATTTCTTCTCTAATGGACGTGAATTATTGATATACATGATATTCATAGTTCCATTTCCAATATCTGCCAGCATATTGATGCCTTTAAAATCCTGTAAGCGGTAAAAGGCTGCTGCAAATCCCTGTGGGTAAATGTCTGCTCCTGCAAACTCCACATGATATTCTTTATTGCGGAATGTAAAATCTACACATTCATTCTGGAGAAGATATTTCTGGAAATCTTCTTTCTGTGTAGCTACCCAGGTAAGGGGAAGTCCGGCTGCAATGTGTACCTTTGCCCGGTTCATTCCTTTCCCATCCAGTTCCCTTGCGATAGCCGCCAACGTCAGCACATAATAATCCTCGTCCTGTGTTTTCTCTGCACAGAACTCCTTGTGTTCCTCTCCGATCTGGTAATACATGCCATTGTAAACAAGAAGATTATTCTGAAAGATTGGCTCCTTATCATATCTGGCTACACCGGATGGAAAGCATCTGGTGGCTGTTTTCATGTTTCCATACCCATGATCAATCCCGATCACCATAACTATCTCATTATTGTTGTTTTTCATCATTCTCATAATCATACCTCATACTTTCTTAACTTTTATTTTTGGCTTTCTCCCAAATTCGGGAAAAACTTATATTTGTATCAGCTAAAATGTTGATACATAAAAGGGCAGTCAGTGTAAAAAAAGCAAAATTTTATGTACTCTGGCAGCTATCTTTATTATTTCTCCTGCTCCGGTAACATTTCTTTTTGCTTATTTTGCCCTAAATGCCCTTAATTCCCTGATTCATATTTAATTGTAACTGTTTATAATCTGTATCTGTTTCTTCAAAAGGTATTCTTTCTTCTGGATCTACAGGACAAAAATCTTCTTCCTTAACTGCAATATCCTGATAATAGAACTCACCATTGTACTGCTTCAGAAGGAAACCTTTATCCGTCATATTCCTGAAAAAATTGGATTTACCATGCCCCTGTCTGCCATTCTCTTTGCAGTATTCCTCATACATATGGAACACTTCACTTCGTTTCAGACGTTTTCCTTTGGCACGCACCAATGACTCATCAATAAAAGCACAGATACTGTCAGACGACCGTTGTACCTCTCTTACACATTCTTTGCTGTGCTCGCTCTCCGTAAACTTTCCCTGTTCATACAGTTTTTTCAGTGCAATCATCGCCATATGAATTGCATAATCGGATTCTGCCTGTACCTTTTCCTTTAAGTGCAGATCTTTTTCACCGCTTTTTACTACCCGGTTCATATCAAGGATCAATAATCTACGGTAAAAAGCATCTGACTTATCCTCAAGATTCTGGGGCATTTCATTGGTAGAAAAAAGTAGCTTTGCATAAGAGTGGAAATGAATCGCATCCTGTCCCTTTTTTTCGTAGATCAGTGTATCTTCACCAACAGCTTTCTTTAATACATCTGTGTTTTCCATTGCCTTACATGGAATATCCGCACAGGCATTTAACAGCTTTCCGTACATTCCAGTCGCATAGAATCGTTTGTTCAGATCTTGTAGAGAAATACTGGACATATTGGTGATTCCAACTACATGCTGGATCAGTGATACTGCCACTGACTTTCCGGTTCCACCATTTCCTTTCAGTGTAAGGAATTTCTGAAACTGCGTGTCCTGTGTCATGCAATAGCCAAAATACTCCCAGAATGTCTGCTGTTCTTCTTTGTTAGGAAGAGACGATGCCAGATACTTTTTAATATTTTCTCCACCTTGTAACACCTGCTCACAATCCTCTGGATAATAGGGAAATGGAATCTGATTGATTGTCAGATAATCCGGATTGTGTTCCAGCATTTCACCCGTAACCGGATCATAATATCCATTTTTGAAATTAATCCACCGCACAGGCTGTTTATTTAGTTCATATGCCTCTCGGTGAACTTTTGGCTGTGTGATCAGTAGATTATAGATTCTTTTGATCACTCCACTCTGTACCTGATCTCGATAGATCAGCTTCTGGATACGGTATTTCATTCTTACCCCATCATGGTCTTCCAGGAAAACGCCGTGTTCATAATAATAAGGTGTGATTCCCACCACAAAAAACTGAACATTTTCCACCAGGTAATCTACAATCTCCATGTCCCGAACACCTTTCACATTTCCTTTTGCATCAAATAAGTGAAACCGGCTCAGTTCCGGTTCTTCTTTTGGATCTCGCTCAAACCGAAGAATATACTGTTCCAGTAATATCTCAACTTCTTTCTGATTATCCAGTTTGCCAAGATACTCTTTCTCTTTGAACAACTGCCAGCCTGCTTTTCCATCAAGACCAACGTCTTTGAAAAAATGTCTGTAACTTATCATTCATCCACTTCACCGTACAGGCAGTCACATAATGATAGGCACTCTGACAGCTTCCAGTAAACTGAATAGATCTCATTTCCTCTATAAATGAATCTGCACTGAAATAATATCCGTCATCTTCCTGCACCAGACAGATTGCCTGATATCCTGACATTACAATATTCAACGCTATATCCTGATTGTCCACCAGAAAGATATAGGTCTGTGCTGTCCCTTCTGGATTGGTTTCCATATAATGCTTCAAAAACTTCTTGTTCAAACTTATCACTTCCTTTCAGGCAAAGAAAAAGACGCAAGCCATATCTTATGACTCACGCCTTACTTCGCTCACAATATTCTATTTTTATCAGTTACCCGCCAGATTGATTACTGGCATTCCTCATACATAAATCAATTCTTTAAGGATAATCTCTTCCGCAATTGCTCTGTGCTGATTAGCAGCTCTTACCCATGCCATTTGATCTACTTCTTTGTCTGGCAATGGTTCTTTTTCTTCCAACTGCTTCAGGATCACTTCTTCCCGTTCTCTGGCTGCCTTATCTACTTCCAGAAGATGCTCTCCAATGGTGTCCTGCAGAAGCATCACCTGATAGGTTGAATTTCGATGATTCTTCAGATAATCTCTGCGAAGAAAACCATACTTGCCAAGTTGCTCCATCTGCTCACCGGATTTATAGGTGAGATTCGGGATCAGATATCCATTTACATTTGTATACGTTAATTTCATTTTATTAGCACTCTCCATTTCTCATCATTTTTTGACCACAAATTTACGACATTTACGACAAATCTGACACTGCTTTACAATACCAGACAAAATGACTGATGCCCCAGAAAGCCTGTAAAACAGCCACTTTCGGGATACACAAGGCAGGACAAAAAATCGACTTCCATTATCAAGAGGTGAGTGCTAATTTTTTTGTGAAGAATTTGTGAATTTGTGAAATCTTCATTGTACACTTTTCCAATTTGTGTTACACTTCCATTCCAAGCTAATACAACGCCCCATGGAGGATCAGTCCACGGGGCATTCTGAAATGTTTGATGTTAACGCTATCATTTTCCCTTGAGATATCGTTTTAATAAGAACGTACAGAAATATGGAAATGTATACATCCCGTCTTCTATTCCAATATTACTGTCTGCAAGTTTTATTCCCCAGTGAATATCTCTATAAGAATCACCGGATATCAATTGCCTCAATGACTTAGACCGGTTCCTGTTCGCCTTCACTTCTACCGGAACCAGCTCATCCTTTGTTCTTACAAAAATCTTCTTCCAAGGTAGCATTTTCTTTTTTATAGTAATATAGTCCAAGCCCCTGTTTCACAAACGCCTCTGCTACAAAATTTTCATATAAAGCACCTTTGTATACTCCAAGATTTTTATTCGCCCGAAGATCTTCTTGTGCTTCCTCATCTAATGAAGCAATCAACAATCCTGTATCTGGATAATAGATTTTGAATTTTGAGTCATCATAGTTTCCCTTTAATGGAAGCTCCGGATACTGTAGACAATAACATACAGAAATCACACCTGCATCTTCGAGCCAGGTTATACATCCCATATATTCTCGACTTCTGGCTTTTTTGTCTATTTTACTTAATTGAAATTTTTTATTTTCTTTTGCAAGCTGTACAGGTACATTCCGATAGACACTTACAATTTTAGTCTGATCCAGACCTTCAGCGTATTTTCTGATATCCTCTTCATAATCCATCTGGATCTGTCTCTGGATTTCCAGAGTATCTGTAAAAAGATTCTTTTCAATATATACTTTTACTACTGCAGGCATACCGCCAAGTACACAATATTCCAAAAACAATTTTTTATAGACTGATAATTCGGTTTCTGAAAATGGAGTTCCTGTCTGCATATGTTTCAGGATATCTTCAATGTGCTTCTCTGAGTATCCTTTTGCCCACAGAAATTCTTCAAAATCCATCGAAAACATTTCATAATCTGTTTTATATCCCACACTGTTACTATGAATTTTTCTGTAATTGATTCCAAGCAAAGAACCACTGCATATGACATCAAATCTTCCATCTATCCTGAATGACTTCAGAGCAGTTGCAATATCCGGAAACTCCTGTAATTCATCAAAAATAATCACAGTGTCACCTGCTATAAATTTTTTTTTGATGTATCTATCATAGAAATATTTTTTATAATATCTTCAACAGCATATCCGTCACTTAATATTGTTTTATATTTAGGTTCCAGAACAAAATTAATACTCACAATATTACTGTAATTTTGTTCTGCAAAATGATTAATAGATTCCGTTTTTCCAATCTGCCTTGCACCTTTTATAATTAACGGAAGTCTTTCTTCATTTTTTTTCCACTCTAACAGATACTCATCTATCTTTCTTTTTAAATACATAGAACCGCCTCCTTTCTTCAAACTATCACGTTTTATGAGGATTTGTCAATTTATTTTTCACGTTTTATGAGCCTTTATTCATAATATTTTCACGTTTTAACTCAATTTCTCATCTTCGCACTACATCATAGACATTCCATCTCCACATACAGAAAAATGTCCCAGGTTAGCTACCAAGGACATTTTTCGTGTTTTTATACTTACAATATACAATTTTTTAGTCATACCGTTAGAGTTCACTTTGAAACAATTACTATTAACTCACCTCACGTAATAGCTTCAAATTCTCTTTATTTATCCTCTGAATGCAATGCTGCAAAATCTCCATTATAAAGTCGACTGTCTTTATACTTATAAAACGGTGCATGGAAAAAATGAACCTTTTCAACTTTTGCCTGTAATTCACCAGATAAAATCATTTCCCCACATGTCAGTGTTTCTTCTGCTTTTTCAATTGGAATCAGACAATGCCCACCGCCACAGATGTCAAATGAATCTTTTCTTGCAAAAAATTCTTTTTCCAGCCTCATACCATTCCTTCAGTAAAGCCTCTCGATCCTTGGCCGGAGCACAGATCAGTTCCAAATCATTTACACTGTCACCGGAAAACAAAATTCTATCCTCTTCATCCAGATACATACAGATCCAGCCGTATGTCCTGTCATCTCATATATAACCAGCTTTTTATCTCCAAGGTCAAAAATGTCCCCTTCTTTCATAAAACGAAACTCTGGTTTCTTATCATTTTTTAGTTCTTCCGCAATACTCAAGCTTCCAGGTGCAACAGCACCGGCACTTTCCATATTCTTTAAATATCTTTCTCGATCTTCTACCTTTATATTCAGCGCAGCCTGATAATCTCTTTCATTAATATAAGCCTCTATAAACTGACCACATCCGCCAGCATGGTCTACATGTCCATGAGTAATCAGCACAACATAGGGATTGTCTACCAAAGACTCTACCAGCCCCTTAAAATCACCGATTCCAGTTCCTGCATCAATTACTGCAGACATTTTACTACCCTTTACTACATACATGGCATTCAATCCACTCTCATCAACATGCCAAACACCTTTTTTTATTTCATTTACAGTCCAACACATATTTTCTATCTCCTTTTTCCGTATTAACCGTCACTATTCATCACAGCCAGTAAAACTTAACCTTTCACCGCTCCCTCAGTTACACCTTTAATAATGTGCTTCTGACAAAGAACATAAAAAATAATTACCGGAATAATTGCCATAACAAGCGCCGCAGAACCAAGATTCCATTTCTTTGTGTAAGCACCAAAGAACAGATAAGTCCGAAGAGGAAGAGTTTGCGTTCCACTTCGTTGATTGTCAACGATGGGAGTAAATAATCATTCCAAAGAGACATAACATTCAAGATTGCAACGGTTACTGCAATTCCCTTAATCAGGGGCAACACAATTGTAAAGAATATTCTTGGCTGGCTGGCACCATCAATTGACGCAGCCTCTTCTAACTCTACCGGAACATTTTTCATAAATCCATGGAACAAAATGATCGACATAGAAGAACCAAATCCAAGATTTACAAGCATCAGTCCTGGCATATTAATCATATTTAATTTTCCCATTTCTGCCAGTAATGGAAGCATAACACACTGAAATGGAACAAGCACTGCAACAGAAAAAATGGTAAATATCAGTTTGCTTGTTTTTGTCTTATATCGTACCAGTACCCACGCTGCCATAGAACAGCAGATCACGTTTGCAACCGTTACCGTACAGGTTATGATCAGGGAATTTTTGATGGCATTCAGGTAATCCAGTTCTTTGAACGCTGAAATATAATTGTCCAAATTCAGTGTCTTAGGAAGCTGGAGAACACTAATATAAATTTCTTTTAAAGATTTAAATGAGTTAATAAACAATAATAAAACGGGAAGATAAAAAATGCTGCCAGTATAATACAACACAAGATAATCATGTTTTTAGAGATTATTTTTTTTTCCTCTGCATTACATCTCCACCTCCTTAGATTTGGTAAACATCAGCTGGCTTACTGTAATAAGTGCAACTACAACAAGGAAGATAATTCCTTTTGCCTGTGCCATTCCATACATGTTTCTTGAAAATGCTGTATTACAAATATCCATAGTAAGCATTTCTGTAGATTTCGCCGGGCCACCTCCAGTTAAAGTCAGATTCTGGTCATACAGTTTGAAACAATTTGTAAGAGTAAGGAAAAGTCCAATAGTAAAAGCAGGCATCATCAATGGAAGCTTAATTTCCAGAAACACTGAAAAGAACTTGCACCATCAATTCTCGCAGACTCCAACAGATTTTCCGGAATATTCTGTATCTGTGCAATGTAGATCAGCATCATATATCCGCTCATCTGCCATACAACAAGAATAACCAAACCCCAAAAACCTGTAGACTTAGTAGAAAGCCAATCACAAAGCCAGTTAATTCCAAGAAGCTCTCCAATACTGTCAAATACATCACAAAAAATAAACTGCCATGCAAATCCTACCAGCACACCACCTACCAGATTAGGCATAAAGAAAATACTTCTAAATAAATTTTTTCCCTTTATATTCTGAGTTACCAACATAGCAGTTGCAAATGCAACCGCATTTACCGCTATCACTGTTATAATTACAAATTTAAAAAGTAAAAACAAAAGCATTTTGAAAGTAAATATCATGAAATGCACTGATGTAATTGTCCAGAAAAACAAAATCACAATTTGAATGGAGTCCGTCCCAGTCTGTAAAAGAATAATAAATACCTGTTATTGTAGGAATTACAACAGCAATACAAAAAGTAATCAAACAGGGAGCAAGAAAAAGCCAGAATATTTTTTTCGATTTACACATATCGTTTCCTCCATAAAAGGACAGCCAGAGTGTTTTCCGGCTGTCCTGAAACTTTTCTTTATCTCATTTCTGCCCAGTTTGCTTTTGCTTCTTCAACAACAGCATCCCACTCTTTTTCCCCGGCAATATAGCTCTGGATTCCAGCGCCTAATAAATCAGACCAACCATCTGGATAACCACCAAATACTAATGAGAAAGTATTTCCTTCTTTTGCATATGGTTCACATGCAAGACTGATTACGTTTTCAGATGGAAAATCTGCAAAATTATCAAATGGAAGACTAATATTAGAAGTAATTAATGCTTTTCCTTCATCAGACATAAGCAGCCAATTTACAAAATCTTTTGCAGCAGCTTTTTTTGCATCATCTGAATTCTTGTTGACAACAAAATAGGAAGCAATACCATAACAGATATTATCTTCGTCCACTTCCTTTAAAGGCATTGGAAGAACGCCAATGTTCTCACGAAGTTCCGGATCAATTTCATCGATTACAGGAGCAACCCACTGTCCCATCTGAATAACAGCTGTTTTTCCAATACAGAAGGAACCGCCCATTGCACTATCATAATCAACTCCAACCAATGCTTCTGGTTTGTCTGCATCAGGAGAATATTTTACCATCAGATCAATATAGTCCTTTAATGCATCTGCATATTTAAAATCAAGAGACTTCGCTTCATAAGTTTCAAATGCAGTTCCAAACTCTGCCTGAATTGCCGGATTTGCACCATGATTTGCAAGTACATGATTCTGCCGCCGGAAGTGAAACAACCGCTTCAAGATCTGGGAACTGATCTGCAAGTTCTCCTGCATCAATAGCATCCTGAACTTTGCCAAAAGCTGCATCAATATCATCGTAACTCTTTAATGTAGAACCATCAATGCCACAGGCCTCAAAAACAGCTTTGTTATACAGCAGACCATAGCACACTACACCTGATGGTGCACCAACTATTGCATCCCCAACTTTACAGTCACTGACATTGTTTTCATATATATGCTCCACCCATGCTGGTCACTAAGATCTTCAATCATATCGCCAAATGTATCAAAATCTGATGCACCTTCCATAACCACAAGATCCGGTGCCTGACCACTTGAAATTTCAGCCTTTAATGTAGAACGCCAGTCTGTACCGCCGCCAACAAGTTCAAGATTAATTTTCACGTTCGGATGAACTTCATTGTAAGCAGCGATTTCCTTCTCATACAGTTCTTTTCCTTCTACAGAATAATTATAATATGTAATCTCGGCATCCTCAAGCTCTTGATATTCATAATCTCCGGATGACTTTCCTTCTGCGTACACTGCAGATACATTTCCGGCAAATAAACCTGCTGTTGTTGCCATTGCCAACAAGGTACTGATTACTCTCTTTCTCATAAATAAAAACCTCCTGTTCTTTGATGTCTTTATTATATTCTCATTTATAGTATTTTTCGATTCCAGAATAATGACATCCTATACCAAATTTTTTACCACCTCTTTTTTTCCGAATCTCATATGTTATAATAAAAAAGCAGAATAATTTGATACATTTATAAGAAAGAGGTTTGTATGAAACAAAAAATAACTCGCCCCGTCAGTATTCGAATCAAATACACACGTTATGTAATTCCTATCTTACTAATCACATTTCTCTCCATCGGAGCAATTGATACCATATTTTATTTTCATTCTGTGAAGGAATCCTCCGAACATGAACAAACAGCCTACTCTAATACGGCGCTCACATCACTGGAATCCTATTTTTCTCAGTTTACCTCCGATTCCAGTATCTTTTCTATAAAAATGCAACACAGAACAATCTTATAAATATAACACAGATGATGGGCTGGAATTCCAACAGCTTTTATTAAACGATGCTCCCTATTATCCTTCTTTAAGCATGAACTATTCAGATAATGTATTTTTTATCACTAACAACGGAAAGCTGATTTCAACAACCAACTACTCATCACAGCTGGTATCCGATCTTTCTCCCTCTTACATTACAGAGATTCTGAAAAAAGGTGATGATTTTCACGGATTACCTTTTCTCTGATTTCATCCTGTCAGTCTCATACCCCACAAGTCATTTGTATATTCTACAGAATTTACAATCATTTCATCTACAAATCCCATTTCTACCGCCTGATTTGCCGTCAGCCAGGTTTCCCGATCCATGATTTTAAGAACCTCTTCTTCCGGTTTCCCGGTCTTAGCAGTAAACGCAGCTGCAAGTGCCGCATTCATCTGTTTTAGGATTTCCGCATTCTTTTGCATCGCATGATAATCTCCGCTTGCTCCACTCATGGATACGTTATGCACCATGATCATCGCAACCGGGCTGATCTTGCTTCTGTTCGACATCGCGATCACGCCTGCTGCACTTCCTGCCATAGACTGTATCTGGATTTCTACATCGTTTCTTCCGTATAACAAGGAATAAATTTCCTGTCCTGCCATTACAGAACCGCCCCCGGAATTGATCAATACCGTAAGCGTTTCTCCTTCTTCTTTTTCTGCAAGCGCATTTCTAATGTCATTCGGACATGTGCTGTCCCATTCCAGCCAGTCATAAATCCATTTGGTATCATTGGGAATAATGTCCCCTCGTACATCAATCACTGCCACCGTTTCCACCTCCTTTATCGTACTGATTTCCTACCATTGTGATCGGTATATAATTTCCATTTACCATCAAAGCATCTCCGCCTTCTTTTGCCGGTTTGTCCAGGTACTCCCTTGCTTCATTTTGCGTGTAGATTCCATTGTTGACTGCTTTTGCAAGATTTTTCCATCTGTGTCTGACTGTCCGCCCCGAAGGATGGCTTTCTCATTGAATTTATAGAAAAAGCCGTCTTTCTGCGTCTGTGTCGGCAACGTCTTGAAATTGATTTCTTCCTCGTACATTTTTAACCTGTACGCCATGGTATCCACTAAAAAAGCTAGCTGCTGCGTTTCTGAATTCGCATAGCTGGATTTCTCGTAATTATTAATCTGATTCGGTTTGATTCCAAATGCCCCTGCAATTTGAAGCGCCGAATATTTTTTCAATTCAAAAAATTGTGCATCCGTCAGGGACATCTTCAGCGGTGTCAGCTGTAATCCAATTGGAACCGGGATCACTTTCCCAGCATTTTTCGGACCTGTCAAAGCCTTTGCAAACTTATTTTCCAGCTGCTTTCTTCTTCCCTCGTCAAGATCTCCCACATACTGCATTGCCATACTTGCAGTCAATCCCTGCTCATATAACTTATTCATGAAAACTTTGACTTTCCAGTGCCCCTCCAACGGTATCCTGCAGGATCTTTCGGACCGGCTCGCCCATAATCCCATCCAGACTGTACCATGTTTTAAAATGCATGACGTCTTCGCTTTTGAACAAATACTGTTCTCCGCTCTTCGGATCACTGTACTGATAGTAGAGCTTTCCTTTTCCCCCGAAAATCCCAACGTCATCCATCAACACCGTGACGTAGCTGCTCTGCATCAGCCACAAATCCAGCGGCTTGTATGTTCCTCCGTACTTTTTCCTTTCAAAAGTTCTTCGGATCCAGACAAATGCGTTTCCATAATGCTGGCAATTCATTTCTGCTGCGCTCCACATAGTCGTTGGAGTCATAATTGGATTCGGTCGTACTGTAAGCAGTCTGGTCATCTCATCCGGTTCTGCCCGGATTCTTCCGCGCTCTGTTTCCTGATAATACTTCAATGGCAGTTTTCCCATGGTTTCACTTAACATTTTCATGCAAGTGTAATAGGTCACTTCACTGATCAGATTTTTATTGCGGCTGTCTATTCCCAACCACTCCAGCAATCCTTCGCTATTCAGATCTTCCACCGGATGCATCAGTGCATTCCACGCGCCTTTGATTCTGTCTGTAATTTTCATTTCTACCATTCACTTTCTAAAAAATTATCGATTGCTTCCAGGAAATTAGAACTAAACTCATGATAAATTGCCAGTTTAAATGCACATAAGATTGCATCGACCGGGTCAATTTCGTTTTATGGTTGCGTCGTTTAA